>Ga0256840_1000118_pt1 | contig 68366 bp, 69 predicted proteins | sample 355202metaG_FD_185969 | JGI IMG/M metagenome (GOLD analysis project Ga0256840, IMG submission 185969) | Hydrothermal vent microbial communities from Mid Atlantic Ridge, Atlantic Ocean - 355-202 | ecosystem: Environmental > Aquatic > Marine > Hydrothermal vents | place: Atlantic Ocean: Mid...
GGGAGTTGGGGTAGAACGTCGAGTAAAGCCCTTTGAGCCGGTTCCAGATCTTAATAGTTAAAGGAACCGCTAAAACTATCGCAACCATCCAGTACCCAAGTGAGACGGGTCCCCTCAGCGTGACCAAACCGTTCAACAGGTAATAAAACGCCATGACAGAGAGCCAGAGCGCGAAGTTCATCGCACTGTACATTTTCTCGGCAGCTATCAACTTGCCTTCCACCCTCTCAAGGACGTCTTTAAGTTCCTTCACATCCTCCATACCCATCACCGTTCCAATTTGGGGGGCTCCCCTATTTATGTGGTTGAGTTTCTCTGGATTTCAGAGCAAAACCGCAACCTTCTCCTGGAATTTAACCATTGGGTATCCAAATCACCTGGGATAAAGTTAAATATCATTGGATATATTAGGATTTCTGGTGAGGAACTGTGGAAGTTCTGACAACGGGTATTCCTACTCTCGATGATGCCATCGGTGGAGGTCTGCTGGAGGACAGCAACCTCCTGATAATCTACGATACGTACTCCTATGGATGGACCCTGGCCTTTGAAGTGCTCCGGAATCGGATGAAGCTGGGGGACTTCGGTGTTGTACTGGACTCCGTGATGCCCCTCTCCCACCTCAAGATGGAGCTTAACGCCATCAACTTCGATGTTGAAAAGGAGGGTAAGGAGGGAAATCTGGCCATCATGGATGTGTTCTCCTCTTTCTATGGAATAACCTACCCCGGTCTGGATTTCGTTTATACCGATACCAGCATAGACTCCTCCACATTCCTTCCAAAGTACACCGGTATGTACAGGCGCATTTTAAGCGAGAGGATACTGGATAGGAGGCCCATAGGAATCGATTCTACCATAGACGGCCTCGCGTTCCTCCTGGGAGAAGAAGCCTTCGTGAGGGTCTTCCAGAACATAATCGCCCTCAAGGAGAAAGCCCGGGTAACGGAGAATAGGAAGAGGCCCCTCAACATACTCCTGCTGAACAGGGGGAGGGCCTCCGAGAGTCTGATGGCGTGGATCTCTCTGTACAGCCAGTACGTCATAGAGTTCTCCTCGTCGAGTTTGGGTGTGGAGAGGATGTTCATACGAAAGTCCCCGCTTCCAGATTTTGCCCCGAAGGTGCTAATGGGTCATCCTCTTCTCTCCTGCTTTTAAGACGGTCAATCCTGCGAGATTCGCCGAGGAGTGCAAAACGAAAGCCGGGATTATGCCCCAAGGGCGAAGAGGTATCCGGCGACGGAGCCAAGGATGAAGGCTCCGGCTGTTACAACGACTCTTTTCCGTTCGCTTTTCCCGTAGGCTGCCCAGTGAGGGAGCGCGAATAACATGGCCGAGAAGATTATCGCATCCCAAAAGTGGCCGTAACTCAGGAGGTATCCTTCAACTAAAGCCCTGGTGAGTGCTTCTTCGCCCAGCGGGGCGAGGAGGAGCAGGAGGAGGAGTCTTTCCATCCCTCCTGGCATGAACTCCTCCATTGGGACTGAAGGGCTTCCCTCGAGCAGGTTTATCACGAAAGAGGCCCCAAAGCCGAGGATGAACGCGGGGGGATATATTCGGTGTTCCAGACGAATCCAAACCTTTCCGATCCTCCGAGGAGCTCCCATAACGGCGAACGACAGGGGAAACATCGTTAGCTGCATCACAAAGCCCGCTTTTTTCGGGCTCCCCCTGGAGGTGAGGGATGCTATGATGGAAGAGGGCACGAAAATTAACAGCCATAGGAGCAAGGCAACGGCGAACTCAATCATTCAATGACCCCCCGAAGGATCTCCAAAACCTTCCCCAGCTCTTCAACACCCGCATCCGTTATCTCGATAAACTTCCTCGGCCTTCTGCCGAAGCCGTAGTAGGTTCTCACGATTCCGGCCTCTTCAAGCGCTTTGAGATGGAACTCAAGGTTTCCGGCGGTGAGCTTTAGAGCCTTTCTCAGACTGGTGAATGTCGCTTTCTCCCTTGACAGGAGGTAGAGGGCTATTGCCAGCCTCGTCGGATTGCCGAGTGGCGACTTCGAAAGCTTGGCCAGTTCATCGAGCATCTCACTCCCTCATCGCTTTTCTCAGGCTACAGTATGCAGCAAACCCAAAAGCCACCGAAAGGACGAGTGTGGTGTAAGCTCCCTTTGTTATGGGAACCATCCGGTATGGAATGCTGGAGAGCAGTATTACGGCTCCAACCATGGCGTTTTCCTGCCATCTCTCTTTGAACAGGACTCCCAGGACGGCGAGAGCTGTCATCCCGGCTCCTATCGACAAGAGAGGCATGAGCCATTGGTCCTTGACATTCAGCCCGATGGCGAGTATAGCGATGGGCCAGACGATTAGCTGCGCGAGGAGGTATTTTACCTTCACTCCCCTTTTTCTTCCCAGGGCGGTTTCTATTCTGATCACATTCCTCAACGCTCTGCTCTCTTCCACAACAAAGAGCAGTATCCCAGCGGCGGAGAGGAGAACCAAACCTGAGCCCACAGACATTCCGGTATAGGCTGAAACGACGGATGAAACCACGTATATCACGGGAAAAGCAACCGCCCAGTAGAGGTAGACGATTGAGCGGTAGGCTTTCCTCGCGAAGTTGAGCTGTTTTTCAACCGCCTTTAACGCTTCACTCAGCTCCTCCATGTTCCCACCCAAGAAAAGTTGGGGTCAAAGCTTAAATACCCGGCTGGAAGTTTGTTTTCCAGACTAACCCCCGGCCCTTGCTAGTCTAAGTTTTTCCATGAAGCGCTCGATTTCCTCTGGAGAGCCTTCAATTAAGACCCTGCCAAGGGGTATGCCGTTCCTCTCAACTTTTCCGAGGAGGGTCAGTCTCACGTTAGCCCCGCTCTTCTCGCTGATTTCTTCGAGCTCGTTGAGGGAAATCGGCGTTTCAACAATCCTCAAGGAGGAACCTCCAGAGTGTTCAAAAGAAGATGTTAGAGCATCAGTAAAAGGAGCTCCCTCGGCAGGAACCATACTTCGCCCTTCTTTTTCAAAGGACCATTGTGTACCACAACACCGCAGGTTAATCCCGTCTTCTTCATGGTCTTGACAACCTGACGGACGCTCTTTCTCCCCCAACCGACCTCAACCACAACTCCTGTAGTGTGCCCCTTCAGGATAAAGTCCGCACCGCCTTTTTGGGCATCGTAGTGAAGCCCCAATTTCTTTTCCTTGGCAAGCAGGTGAAGATAAAGCGCTACGGCATCCTCAAGAAGCATGCCGAGTGTTTTTGAATCCCTTTCAAAGAGTCCAAACTCGTAAAGCACTGCACTCCTGAGCATTGGTGCCAGAAACTTATACTTCGGAGTCTTTCGAGCGACTTTGCCCAAAGAACCGTAGGCCCTTACCGGGAAGATGACTTCGAGGTCCTCAAGCTTCTCAATCATCTTTTCTACAGTCGCCTTGGCAAGCCCCAAAGTTGAGCTCAAGTCATCGTATGCTAAGCTTTCGCCGGAGGCGAGAAGAAGTAACAGACCAAGAACCTTTTCCCGTGTCGTCTCAGAAAGCCCTTCTCTCACTAAATCAACTTCAACAATCTTTCTCAGTATCTCATAAGCATCTTCAAGCGGATTCCCGGAAGTTAGGTAAATGGGTAGCGAGCCTTGAATGAGGTAATCCTCAACGTCTCTTTCAGTGAACTTTAGCAGTACTCCCCCAAGCTTCTCCTGGATTCCGGAGAAATCACAATTGAGAAATGCGCGCTTTAGAGCCATACTAAGCTCCCCGGGAATTCTTATCCCCTTTTTCAGAAGCAGGTACTCGGTGAAGGTAAGAGGTGGCACCCTGAGCTTCTTGGCCCTTCTCATCAAGTCGGGGTCAAGCTTAAGGGGGAGTGAGGAAGATCCGGTAACCACAATCATGAGATTGCTCGCGGAGTCATGGAGGTCTTTCACCGTAGTCCCAAAGTTCTCATCATAATGGGCTTCGTCGATGAACAGGAAGGTTGGCTGGCTGAGCTCTTCGATTCTTTCGCCGAGGAGACGCTCGTAGGCCTGAAGGAAGTCGTTCAGACTTATCCCCAACGGACGAAGCTTGTCGAGGGAGACGTAAACGAGTCTCTCCCTTGGGATTTGGGGGAGAAGTTTGAAATACATCTGGGCAAGCATGGTGGTCTTTCCAACACCACGAAGACCGTAAAGAACCAAAAGTTTGTTCTCCCGGATTTTAAGGAATAACTCGACTTCCTCTTTAAGGTCCGTGAGGGGTTTCCTCTCAGGTCTTTTTTCTCCAGTTGGGGTAAATACATACTTTCTAAGCCTTGCCTCAGCCGTGTCAATGGTTCTTCTCACAATGCTTTCCACGAGTCTTTCCTCCACAGCCCTCACCCAAGCGTAGTCTATTACAATGGGATAAAAAGCTATCGTTTTATACTATCTATTTGATATTAAATACAAGGGGAGCTGGGCTTTATTTCTCTAAACCTTTGTCACCCAACCCTGAAAGTCAGCCCTTTCTCCCTGGCCTTCCTCTCCACCTGAAGTCTAAAGGCACATGCCTTGCATATCTCCCCCGTCGTCGGCTGGCCGCATATCTTACAGCGGTTCAGCTCACTCGTCTTTTTGGTGTAGGTCTTGGCTATCAGCGGGAAGAGCTTGTCGTAGCTCCTGAGAATCTGGTATTTGGTGCCGGGGTGTTTTTCTTCCATCTCGTTGAGCCAGTCACGGATTTCGGCACGGAACGCCTCAACGGCATAGGGGCACTCACTCAGGTCAACCTCTATGTTGTTCAGAACCGCGTAGAGAACTATCTCCTTCTCGGGAATCTCACGGAGGGGCTTTATCCTGGGGACAAGCTCCGGATGAATTTCCTCGTAGTATGGACCCGTCCTGCCCAGTCGGGCTATGTCCCCGCGGAGGATGTTCATTATGAACATCTGGACCTCGTCATCTAAGTTGTGGCCCACCGCTAACTTGTCCGCTCCGACGTCTTTAGCCGCGTAGTTCAGAAGCCACCGCCTCCAGACGCCGCAGTAGGAGCAGGCACCCACTCTTTCCCCCTTCTCGAAGCTCCCCATTATCTTGACGGTCTCATCCAGCGTGAAGCCGATGTATTCCTTGAAGGAGTAGATACGATGCTCTATTCCGAGTTTTTTCGCGTTCTTCCTTGCTATCTCAACGCTGGGAGGCCTGTAACCGGCTATGCCTTCGTCTATCGTTATAGCAACCAGCTCGAAGGGGAACTTCTCGCGGAGCTTCGCCAGGAGGTGCATCAGAACTACGCTGTCCTTTCCCCCGGAGACCCCGATGGCTATCCTCTCGCCTCTCTTGATTAGACGGTACTTCTTCACGGTCTCCTTGAACTTCTTCTCGACCATCTCGTTGAAGTGCTTCCTGCAGTAGTACCTCCCCGTGTAACGTGCATGGTAGACCGCCGGCCTCCCGCAAACAGAACACTCCATGGGCTCACCGAGTGAATGGAAGGGGCACCCTTTAAAAAGGTTGGTTCCTACCGGGCCCGGTGAGAGCATGAACGTTGTTATAAAAACGGGTATTAAGAATCTTGACGAGATGCTGGGAGGAGGGATGCTGGACGACAGCGTGGTCCTTATCATCTACGACACCTACTCATTGGGCTGGTCCCTCGCGATTGAGCTCTTCAAGAGTTTCCTTGGGAGGGACTGCTTCGGTGTCGTCACGAGCTACTCCCTTCCCCTGAGCATGCTTGAGAAATACGCGGATATGCTGGGTTTTGATATTGAGGGGCAGGGGGAGATGAGCAACCTTGTGGTTCTGGACATCTTCGGCGCGGTTAACGGCATACCCCCAACCCGGCCGTTCGTTCGGTCTCCGGGGAGTGTTGACTCCAGCACGTTCCTCCCTAAGGTTTCCGCGCTTTACTATGAAATCCTCCGCGATGCAGGCAACAGAAAGCCTATTGGGCTCACGGTGGCACTGGACGGCTTTGCGACCATGTTTGGGGAGGACTCCGCTATGAAGCTGTTCCAGAGGAACATCGCGATGAAGGAGATGGCCAGGGCATCGGAGGACAGACCGAGGCCGATAAATCTTATGCTCCTAAATAAGGATCGTGTTTCCAAGAGGTTCCTCTCCTGGATATCCCACTACTCGGAGCACATAATCGAATTCGAACCAACGGACGTCCCGGGGAGGGAGAACCTTCTCGTTCGGAAGTCGCTGCTCCCAGATTTTGAACCGGGGATAGCGGAGTTCATGTTCTCTAGGGGAAAGGTGAAGGTGGTGTAGGAACGGCCACCCCCTGAAGGGTGACATGGGGTCACCTTATCAGGTTTACGAGGGCGGGCCAGAGATTCAGGGCCAGCAGTGCCAGTCCGGTTCCTATCGTGAAGTACCTGAGGGGATTTGCCACGCTCTTCGGCAGGTACTCCTTCAGCACGTCGTCCAGCATCCTGCCCCCGTCCAGTGGAACCAGCGGGAAGAGGTTCATGAGCCCTATCCCGAGGTTCAGCACGTATATCCAGTACAGCGTGAAGAAGAGCGGCAGGACTATCCCCTTATGGCCGACCCTGGAGACGACGTTCTGTGCCGGGTATATCCCTATGTAACCCCTCTGAGGATCCTGAGGATGAGCTCCCAGCTTCAGTCTGACGTTGAGCTTCTCTCCGTTTCTTAGGACCGTGAGCGTGAGCTCCTGTCCTGGCTTTGTTTTGTTCATGAACTTTATGAACTGGGTCAGGTCGTTTATGCTCTGACCATCCATTGCCACTATGACGTCACCCTTGTGAAGAACACCGTAGGCCGGCCCGTTTTCCAAGACCCCTGAGACGGCTATTCCAGCCGGCTGAAGGAGTGGGCTCACGGCCAGATTGATTATCATCAGTGTTATGAGTGCGGTTACTACGTTCGCCATTGATCCGGCGCCATAAACGCGCAGACGGGTTCTCAGGCGTGCCTTCTGGAGTTCCTCCTCGTCGGGTTCCACGAAGGCGCCGGGTATGACCGCAAGCAGGACGAGACCTACGGACTTGAGCGGCAAACCGTCAGCCCTCGCAACCACCCCGTGGCTCAACTCGTGGACCACCATGACAACTATGAGGGCGATGAGTCCGTACCAGAGCGGGATGGTCACCCCCGGGATCACCAACTGCACACCCTGGGCGGCCCCTCTCGTCCTCAGCGCCGACATCGCCGTTCTGAAAAGCATGTAGAATACGTAGCTCATCCCTCCAAACCCCACCACTATGCCGATGTCCCCGTAGACCTTCCAGAGTTTCCTGGCCTTCTGCGCCGTTCCATCAATGAAGCCGAGGAGCCGTTTGGTACGCCACATAGCGATGAACATGTCTACGTTTATGCCCTCTTCCCTCTCTTCCCTCCTTCCGAAGAGGACGTAAAGAACGCTCCAAAATATGATAATACCCGCTATGACTGTGATCAGTGTAATGCTCATACCCTGCACCGGATGTTTTTATCCTCGGGGGGTTTAAAAAGTAATCGGGTTACAGCCTTCCCAGGAACTTCATGATATAAATCTTGGTTCTAACATCCGCCATTGATATTATAATGTCATGAAGATTGCTTTTCATAAGCGGGTTCAGGGAGAATGCTCTCAGTATGTTTTGAATACCTGACTTTTTTTTTCCCCCAAACATCTCTAGGAGTCCTATCTGAAGGAGGTGGTAGCTCAGTATCCGGGGGTCATGGTTTATCTCTGCATGTGACTCTATCATCCTATACCTACCATCTAAATATCTTCCGAAGGAGAACTGGCCGGAGTGTATGGAGTAGTCAACTAGGGGTTCACCTATAGTGCCGAAAAGGCATGTTCTCGACATTCTCAGCCACATGTCCCAGTCCTCGCAGGTTATGAAATCTTCCCGAAAAGTGCCGGATCTCTTAAAACACTCCCGTCTGACCATTATCGTGGACGTCCCTGTAATGTTGTCCTTGAGTAGGTAAGGGTAAACATATCCACTGGCAATGGGCCGTTTTGAACCCAGAACTTTTTTATTCCTCAGATAATAGTAGTTAAAAGCTGTGTAAACAAGGCCGTACTTCCTCCCTAGATTCTGGAAGAGTTCAATCTGTGCCTCCAGTTTTGGGGCTTTCCATGCATCATCATCGTCAAGAAAAGCTATTAACTCTCCACGTGCCTTCTTAACACCAAGATTTCTTGCGTTGGCTATACCCCTTCCCTTCTGAGGTATGTAACGGAGTCTGCCATCCCCGTAAGAGCGCACAAGCTCCTTAGTCGAGTCATTCTTAGCACCGTCTATCACTAAAATCTCAAACTCGTCAAACGTTTGGTTTAAAACGCTCTTTATAGCCCGTCTGAGCAGGACGTCCCGGTTGTAGGTGGGTACAATCACTGATACTCTGGGCCTCACCCTCTCTCCTCCAGGATCCTTATCAAAGCCTTTGCTATTTTCACATCCTCTCTGAACGTTATCTTCAGGTTGAAGCAGTTGCAGTGCAGTGCGTGGACGTCAAAACCGGCCTTAATCGCGAGAAGGATGTCATGTGGAATTTCGTTCAGGTAGCCCCCACTGACGGCCGTTTCAAGGGTTTCCTTTAGGGCTCTATATCTATACCCCGTGGGGGATTCGCCCATAACGTACTTGGAGCGATCGTGTATCTCATACACCCTTCCGTTTTTCAGTTCTATTAGGTTCCCCGTTATTGGATTAACAGTAGTTACAACGTTTTTCCTCTCTAATAGCTTTTCCATCCTTTCGAAAACCCAGGGGGGTGTGAACGGACGAACGGCATCATGAACGATAACCTTCCTTTCACCCTCCGATATCTTCAGGAAACCCCTATACATGGATTCATTCCGTGTTGTTCCACCTTCGGTTACTGTAGAGATCTTTGGAAAACTCTCCATAAGCTTTTTTCCCGTTTTCATAAATCCTGGATTTGATACCAGAACGATGTTATCTATAGAATCGACTTCTGAGACGTTTTCCAGAGTATACTCAATAATCATTTTCTCCTCTATCTTGAAATACTGCTTTGGTAACCCCAAATTAGCTCTTTTTCCTATACCTCCCGCCAGTAGGATTAGAGTTGTCATTTCTATTCACCCTTTATCAGGTGCCGGTAAACCCTTTCCGATGAATGAGGATCAGCCCCAACTTCGTACAGGAGGCTCTTAACTGTTTTCCTCCATTCCATGTCCTTGGTGGGCTCCTCCAGATAGGCTTTAAGAGACTGAATCAGTTCGTCTATCGTTTCTGATTTCTTTCCAGGGGCGAAGAAGTTGTATGGAAGGAGAAAGCCACTTTTTCTCTCCAGTTCTTTTCTATCGGGCAGGTAGAATACGATTGGTCTCTCGGTTAAAATATAATCCTCGAAGATACTTGAGTAGTCGGTTATTAGCATATCAAAGGCCCCCATTATGTCGTTTATTGTTAGCAGTCTCTCCTGGAGAGGTTGGTCCCCAAGGAGGATCATGTTTTTCGTATTGACGATTGAATCTGCTATGGCTTTGCTCACGAGCTTGTGGGGTTTGATTACCAGAAGGAGGTTTTCCCTCCCGAGGAAATTGGTAAGCTTCTTGGAGAGTAGGGTTCTTACGACGTTTACACTCGCCCTATGATCTTTTAAATAGCTCGTATACCTGTAAGTGGGCGCGTAAAGAATTAGCCTATCAAAGGATTCAATGTCCAGACCAAGGATATCGGAGAGAAGGTCCCTTGATTTTTTGAGATTTGCAAACAGGCCATCGTTTCGTGGCTGTCCGAGAAGTTTGAACTTCCGGGGGTTTACCATGAACTGCCTTACAAAAGCTCCAACTACGAGCTCGGAGGTCGTTACAAAATAGCTTGTCCACCTGTCCATGTAGAGATAGAGATCCTTAACCCCAATGGGATGTTCATAACCGGTCTTTTTTCCGGGTAAGCCATGCCAGAGCTGGATTACCTTCTGGCCAGAGTGGGGTGTTACTGGCAGTACATCACTTGTAACGACGAATCTTGCCCTTATTAGTTCGTTCGGACCTTTTGCCGAGAACAGCGAGACGGTCCTTGCATCGTATTCCTTTGTAAGTTTTTCGAGTCCTGGGGGGTTATCATCTTTTAGAAGCCAGACAAGATCGTAGCCATAGTTTTGTGAGGCTATAAACCTGAAGAGGGCCAGGGAATTGTCAGAAATGTCTGGAGTCGAGTAGAAGACTATCTTTGATTCGTCTTTAGGGAGATGGTTTACAATGGAGAGGATCTTTGAGGCTATAAGCTGTTTTTTGAGCTTGTTCATGTTCATCACTAAAATGCTATGGAATAAACTTTTAAGGGTTTTTAGATTTCTATTAGCGGGATCAGCATGGTTAAGGTTTCGGTTATTGTACCGGTGTATAATACAAGAAACTATATCCATAGGCTACTTGCTTCCCTTGAAAGTCAGACTTACAGGAATTTCGAGGCTATTTTTGTAGATGATTCATCCGATGATACATATGAGATTTTGAAAAAATTTGAAAACACTTATCCTGATCAGGTTCATGTTGAAAAAGGCATCAAAAAAGGTCCAGGAATTGCACGTAATATTGGTCTTGAAATAGCTTCTGGTAGGTACGTGGCATTTATTGATTCGGACGATTGGTGGAGTGAAAATTTTTTGGAACGTACTATGGAACATATGAGAGCCCACGATGGAGTTTACACTGGCTATTGTGATGTCCTTGAGAGTGGAAAAAAGGTCTATATCAAACCGAAAGTAGTGGGTCACGCTGACTGGAAACCTGTTTTGGAAATGAAAGTTAGGTTTGGCATAGGGAACACCCTAATGAAAAGCTCCCTAATTGAGAATTATGGTATAAGGTTTCCCGATGGGATTGGGGTCAGTGAGGATTCCTACTTTCTCTTGGCTTACCTCTCCGTCATAAAAAGGCCTCTATTTGGATTAGAAGAGTGTATGTTCTACCATCTTGCTCGAACGTCCTCACTCTCTCGAACCTCCTTCAGTCTTCAAGAGGGAATCGATAAAATTGATCAGACCATTGAGAGCTATAGAAGATTAAGGGAGTTCGTTTTTCAGAACTCCCCCTGTCCTGAGGAATTTTGGAAGTTTATTGAGAGTGGACATTTACCAAGGTCTATTCTAACATACATAACATCAGTTTCGGATTCCATTGGGAGAAAATATGGCAGAAAACTAATTAGGCAGTATTGGGGATACATTAAAAAGTTTAGACCAGCTCGTAGTTACATGTCCATGCTTACTTTGTTGTGGTTAGTTGATCCTTTTGTTCCTGTCAGGTTATTATTGAAAAAAATTTGGTGAGAGTACTATGAAGGTTCTCGTTCACAATATAAATCAAGGAGGGGGCGTTACTGTTGTTATGGAGAAAGTTTGCAGCGTTCTTCAGGAACTCAAAAAAGAATTTGACTTTGAGGTTTGGTGCTCCATAAGAGGGCATCAAAGGATATCCACTTTTGAGTGTTGTGATAAAGTCATGACGTACCGATATTCCTCAAGACTTGACAGGCTATTTGGGTATAGCTACACTTTTTTAAAAAACGTGCTCCTAAAGAAAAAGATTGAGAAAGATTTTGATTTGGTTTTCACTCATACCCCTTTATGGGTAAACTCAAATGTAATCTACATTGATGGAAGAGATTGGGATAAATTTTATAAACAACACCTAAACATTTTTGGGAAAATTATCCAATATCTACCTCAAAGATATGTAAAAATGTCTGTTAGAAATTCAACTATTTTCTTGTTAAACTCGGCTGCAAGAGAATTTTACGTGAGAAACTTCCCCCGTTCAATTTATGGGAATCCAAATGGGATCGATTGGAGTAACTGGATAAACAGAGAAAAGCAGTTTGATTTTATATACGTTGGAAGATTTAGTTATGAAAAGAACCCCGAAATAGTATTCAAGGCCTTTTTGGGCACCAAATACTGTGGAATAATGATCGGGGAAGATAAAAATACCCTTATTAGGAATATAATAGTTAAGAAATTTATGCCCCGAAAAATGGTCTTTGAATACATTTCTCAATCAAAAATTGGTATTTTGCCATCAAGACATGAAGTTTTTCCTATTACTATTCTCGAATACCTTTCATTTGGTTTACCTGTTATTGTTAGTGATTCGATAGATTCAGAAATAGTGGAATATTGCATAACGTTCAAGTGTTGTGACGAAGCTGATTTATATAATACTTTTGAACATGTCTATGAAAACTATGAATACTATGTAAAAAAATATAGAAAAATACGAAAAATAGTACTAGAGAAGTACGATTGGGATAAGATACTTGAAGGAAACATAAGAAAAGCTCTTTTATCTTATATAGTTAGCCAATCTCACAAGGATGTTCCCAGGCGAATACAAATGTGACTCTGGGCATAATTTGTAAATCCAATATCTCCATAGTGGTAGTATATTTGACTGTACCATAGTAATCTTAGGGTGTTTTTAATTTGTGCATTTTTATTCATTTTAGGGAACCATTTATTCATAAATTTTGTTAATCCGTAAAATACCTTTTTATAATCACTTGACAGAGTGGGTCCAGAGTATATGGATACAATGCTGTTAACACCACGAACTATATATTGTTCTGAAATTCTTAACCAATAGTCCCAGTCTTCACCGATATAGAGACTCTCGTCAAATCCTCCGATAGATTCGAAAACCTCTTTTCGTATGATGACAGTTGAAGTTCCTATGAAATTATCCCTCAACAGGTTTTCAAAAACGTTGCCTTCTATTATTTTCGGCGGGATTATCTTTCCATTGCCCATATGTTTGTACTTCCCATAAACAAGCCCAACATCGGGAGATTTCTTGAAAATCTTTAATTGTTCTTCAAGTTTATTTGGCAACCACACATCATCGTCGTCCAAGAATGCGATATACTTTCCTCCGGAAATTTTCATTCCAGTGTTTCTGGCTGTGCTGACGCCTTTCCTAGCTTCGTAGACTTCATTTATTCTGGGGTCTTCTAGGTCAAGTTTTGTTTCTTTATAATTCTTTACAATGATTATCTCAAAATCTTGGAAAGTCTGATTTAAAACACTAAGAATAGCACGCTTTAACAGGTGTTCCCTTCCCAGAAGTGTTGGGATTATTACTGAAACCATGGCCATAGTTTTCCCACCATTACTCAATTTTTAAATTAGACATTTAAAAATATGGTATCTGCTATCCATCTTGCTCTTTTTAGTTGTATCTCTTGATAATACTTTATATTCTTTTCTAGGATCCTGATATTTCTTGAGTTTCTCAAAATCTTCTTTTCTGATTGTGGGTGCGCAGACACCAAAATAACTTTGAATACAATTGAAAATAGTTGAGGTCAGATATCCATATAACCTATTTCTACAGACAGTTTCCCAAAATATTGATAATTTTCTATTATATCTCAAATCAAACGGTGCATTGTTAAAAAAACTCGGGTTACGAACCCCAACCCCCCACAATATAAATTTTCTTCTCTCTGAAATGCTCCATCTGTTAGCTTCTCGTGAGAACCATAGGGGCAATACTGTTCCTCCTCCAAAAAAGAAATGTTGGTACACTTCTTGATATTACACTCATAATATGGAACAAATCATACGTTAGCATCAATGTATCCAAACAGACTTTTTACACTTAAATATATTAGATCGTCACCAATGTTTTCTTTGTTTATATATCCATGGTATCGTATGATCATAATTATCATCCCCTCCTTTTATCTGATTCATGCCAAACGGCTAATGTTAATATTCCCTGACTCACCACCGTCGCCACCGCCGCACCGGTGGCCCCGTAGTGGAGTATGAGAATGTAGTTAAGGACTACGTTGAGCAGGGCCGTAAAGCCGGTTATCTTGGTAAAGGTAAGCTCCCTTCCTGTGGCGTTCATGTAGCTCCCGAAGAGCGAGTTCAGGAACATGAAGGGGATTGCAAAGGCCAGAATCCTGAGCACGGGGACGCTCTCCTTGAACTTCTCTCCGAATACGAAGAAGATTCCGAGCTTTGCGAAAAGGTAGTATCCTGCAGTGCCGGCAAGGCCAAGTAGGAGTAAAACCTGAAGGCTCTTCTTGAACAGAACCTCGAGGGTTTTTTGATCCTCCCTGTGCAGCCTCGCCATCGAGGGCATGGTTGTGCTCACAACTATGTTCGGAATAAATAGCGAAACCTCAATTAGCGTATAAGCCGCCCTGTAAATGCCTGTTTCGTAGTCCCCCCTGAGAAGGTTCAGCATGACCATGTCCGTGCGGTAGTAGATGAGCGTGAAGAGCCCGATGAGCCAGAAGGGGTAGGACTTCCTGAGCAGTTCTCCCCAAACCGAAGGCCTGAACTTTACTTCGAGCTTCCCGGGGATGAATTTGCGCCCCCACCTTATCCTGAGAAGTTCCCTTATTGTGTACCCGACCAGAAGAACCGCCACGAACGGGGAGAGCTCTTTGAAATACCACAGGGCCCCCCCACCAACGAAGAAGGCCCAGAACCTCTCGACGGTTCTCGCTATGGCCTCGTACTTGGTGACCTCGTGGCCGTACATTATCCGAACGAACAGATAGGATATCCATGTTAGCATCGCCTCTCCGCCGGTCAGGATAATGAGAAACTTCATCCATTCCGGTTTGGGGAGGAAAAGGGTTATCCCTCCGATTATGAGAAAGTTCACCAATGCAAGCAATATCTTGAAGCCTAGGACGTCTGGGAGCAGTTCTTTAAGTTTGCCCTTGTCCCTTGCTATTTCCCTCATGAGGTAAAATCCAACGCCGAGGTCAGAGAAAACGCCCAGAAGGCCAACGTAGTAGAAGATGAATGAGTACTGGCCGAGCCCGTCCGGGCCGAGGGTCCTGCTCAGGAGGACGATTATGCCGTATGCAAAGAGCTTGGAGACTACCTCTGCCCCGAACAGCCAGCCGGCGTTTTTGATTAGTTTAAACTTCAGGCTCTCCGTCATCGGTGATTTTACGGGTTGAGGGCTTAAAAACACTGTGGGTTTTTTATCGTCCGGGTTATTTTTAACAACTATTTAACGGAAAACCTTATAAACCTGGAAGTTGTTTCTTCTGTGAGTACTTTATGGGGTGGTGTCAATGAAACGTGCTATGGTTGTTGGAATCCTGGCGGTCCTGATCTTTGCCGCCGGCGCCAAGTTTGGAGTTTCGTACTTCAGCGACGTGGCAAAATCGAGCGGAAATGAGATATCGACCGGGGACTTTGACGTGGGGATAAGCCGCGATGGTAGCAGGTACTACGACGACTACCGGCTCTTCTCCTTTGACAATATGAAGCCAGGTGAGAGCAGGACCTTCACGTTCTACATTAAAAACCGGGGAGACTATCCGATATCGTCCATCGAACTGCTCTTCAACGTTACTGACCTGGAACGGGGCAAGATGAGTAAAGCTGAGGCTTTGGTCGATAACACACCCGACGTGGGCGAGCTCAGCAGATACCTGATTGTTAAGGATTTCAGGGTCTCCGCCGGGGACGGTGACATTGTCCTGAACCGCTACATCGGTAAATCTCTGAGGGAGATTAACTCCACCCCTCTTGACATATTCAACGGTTCACTCCCCGAGAACGGCGTGCTCAGGGTCTCCGTCACGGTTCAGCTCTCGCCCTCGGCCGGTAACGACTGCCTGACAGACGTCTCCAACGTCGACATGATCATCACCGCAAGGCAGTGATGCAAAAGTCCTTAAGGCCTCCAGCCAACTTAACCCCGCGATGATGATTGATGGGCGACCCGAGGGATGAGGAAGGTAAGGTGATCGCTGAGCATACATTTTTAACGTTCCCTTCCCACTTTTCTTGGGATGATGATTTCAGCCTTGCCTGAGGCTCGTGATGATGGAGTGACGGACTGACCGCTCACTTTTTTATTATCCTAGACATGATTAGAAAACCTAATAAAGTTAGAGCATGGAGACAGAGGGGAATGCTTAAATATTCTGTGCATAAGCACAAAATTGGGGTGATACCGTGGACGAGGTGTACAGACCGATATGGCTCAGTATAATTGGCAACATCCTTCTGGCCCTTATGAAGCTGGCAGTGGGTTTTCTGTACTCCAGTATAGCCCTCATCTCGGATGGGGTTCACTCGCTGAGTGACGTTCTCACGAGCGTTATCGGCTATTTTGGGATAAGGATCTCGTCGAAGCCGGCGGACGAAAACCATCCCTTCGGTCACTCGCGTTTTGAACCGCTGGTGGCCTTCCTCATTGCGGAGGCCCTTCTGGTGGTCGCCTACGAGATCGGCCGGGACGCCTTTTTTCGGGTTCACCACGAGGTCCCCCTTGTGGTGAACGGCCTCATGCTCGGCGTCACCGTCGTGTCCATCCTGACCAAGGAGGGTATGTTCCGCTATTCGGCTCACGTGGGGGGAAAGCTCAACAACCAGATCCTGATCGCAGATGCGTACCACCACAGGAGTGACGCCCTGAGTAGCGTCGCGGTCCTTATCGGGCTGGTCGCCCAGAGGCTGGGATTTCCGTACGGCGATTCCCTTGCCGGCTTCCTTGTCGCGCTGATGCTCGCCAAGATCGCCCTTGACATGATCCTGGAGAACGTGGGCTACCTGACCGGTAGGGCCCCGCCCACCGAGGTATGCGAAAGGATAAAGAATACCGCGCTGGCAGTTTCGGGGGTCGTGGGGGTTCACGATCTGAGGGCTCACTACGTCGGAAACAGGCTCCACGTTGAGCTCCACGTGGAGGTCTCACCGGAGCTGAGTCTGAAAGAAGCGCACGACATCGGTGAGGAAGTCCGGGAGAGGCTGGAGGCCCTTTCAGAGGTGGAAGCGGCTTTTGTGCACGTTGACATCAGAGGCGTGACGAAGTGATATCCTCAAGATCCTCCAAGAACTCCTCCAGGTGCTCCCTCCTCACATGGGGCATCATGACGATTCTGATGTAGCCACGATGGGCGCTTATACCCCATCCGCGCTTTTTGAGCTCTTCCTCGACCTTCTCCAGGTTCCGGGTTCCGAAGGATACTATGTTCAGAACGGGCTCGCGAATCAAATAAACATCGGGAATTTTCTTCAGCTCATCCGCGAACCACCTGCTCAGCTTCATGGTCCTCCTCACGACCTCCCTGTAACCGCTGAAACCGAGGTGTTTCATCATGGCCCACACGGCGAGGGCGTTTGCACCGGGTCTAGTTCCGGTTATGGTGGCCTGCCATACCTTGCCGCCCGCCAGGTAAGGTGCCGGTACGCTTATCGCTTCGACGAACCTCTTCTCCCGGAAGATTATCCCTCCCGCGGGGATGGGGACCATACCCATCTTGTGGGGATCTATGGTCACGCTCTTGACGCCCTTGAGCCTGAAGTCAAACTCAGGGAGCTCGTAGCCCAAAGCCTTTGCAAAGGGTATGACGAACCCGCCGAAGGCCGCATCCACGTGAAGTGGCAGCCCGTAGTCCAGGGCCAAGTCACTCAGGGCGGGGATGTCGTCAACAACACCGAGGCCGGTCGTCCCGGCTATCCCGACGATTCCGATGGTGTTTCCGGTGATCTTGTCCTCGATGTCCCTCACGTCCACGGAGTAGTCCTTTCTGAGCTTTGCCCACACGAGTTTAACCCCCAGCATCTCCCCCGCCTTCAGAAACGAGAAGTGGGCACTCTTTGGAAGAATCAGCTCCGGCTCTTCCACGCCCGCCAGGTTGCGGAAGGCCCTGACCGCCAGGATGTTCGCCTCGGTTCCGCCCGAGACGATGTTCCCGTACCCTTTATCCAGCCCAAGAAGGTTTGAGAGCATCTCAACGGCCTCCCCCTCGACGGTTTGGCTTCCAACGTGGAGGCCCGGGTCACCCAGATTCCTGTCCAGATACTCCCACAAGACCTTCCGGGCGAGGAGGTGGGGGTATGTGCACATAGACCCCAGGATCTTCCCGGAGTTAAAGGTTAGATCCAGGGCCGTCTTCTTCCTGAGCTCGTTTAGAACTTCCTCCTCCTCCATGCCTTCGTTGGGAAACATCCTCTCACCAGCCGGTTCATGTTTGGTCCTTTGAATTTAAGCTTTTGCCCACCTGAGGTACCTCTTGAAGAACAGGGGTGTCGTCAGCGCGGTGAGCATCGATACGGCCACTACGCTCGCGAAGAGGGCCTGGTCGATTATACCAGCGCTCAGTCCCAACGTCAGTATGGCCATATCCAGGCTTCCACGCCCCCCCATGCCTATTCCGATCGCCGTTGCATCCTTCCAGCTCATGCCGGAGAGCTTGGCGCCGAGACCGCAGCCGAACAGCTTTCCGAGGACCGCGCCCGTGTAGAGCGTCAGGATCAGAAGAAGCTTTATATCCCTCCTGGGGGGGTTGAACATCAGCCCCACGTAGATGAAGAACAGGGGGATAAAGAACTCGGTGAGAACCACCTGGAGGTCCTCTATCAGCTCGTTGAGCTTTATTCTGGTCACAACCATGGGGTCCTTCCTCTCGCGGAGGCGGCTTATTGTCAGACCGGCTAGGTAAGCCCCGATTATCTGGTTAAGGCCCACCTGCTCGGCCGCTATTGCCAGGGTGAACGTGAGGATGAGGGTGAAGGTGAAGAAGACGTTGAGGTTCCTCACCACGGAGTAGAACCAGCGGGAGCGCTTGAAAACGTACTCCGACAGCATCAGGGTCACCGTGATGAAGAGGGCTATCTTGACCGTCAGCGATCCAAGGGTGAGAACCGTAAGGCCGCCCCGCGTCATGCCGGTTATTATACCGATGAGGTACACCGCGATGATGTCGTCCACGAACGCCGCACCTATGAGTATGGAGGAGACCTCCCTCTTCGTCCTTTCCTTCAGCAGCACTCCACTTGTGACCTCTATCGCCGTATTGCCAATGGTCGCCCCGACGAAGACCGCCGCCGCCAGACCGTTTCCGAAGAAATCCACAGTGAGGAACCCGAAGACGAAGGAGAAGGCCACCCCAAGGGCCGCGACAACTATCGCCTTTTTGGTGTTCTGGGCTATCGCCGAGAAGTTGCTGGTGAGCCCCATGTAGAGCATCATCATTATGAGGCCGAAGCCGGCCAGAACCTTGAGTTCTTCACTTGGCTGGACGATCCCGAGGATAAAGGGACCCAGGAGGATTCCCGTGAGGACGTGGGCTATTATGGGATGCACCTCGATCTTCTCGAACGCCCACTCGGTGCTTTTTGCCACGACGAGAAGTATGGCGAGGGCCATCAGGTAGTACACCTCATCCCCTCCTCGCCAGTAGGATGCCCGCGATCCACAGAACCATCAGGAGCACCGCCAGGATCATCGCCAGCGTTGCCCCGCGCCCCGTCCCGAAGACTATGGGCACTGGGCCGATCATTATCACTCCCCCGCCTTCGACGTCGCTTTCTCCACCTGATGCGCTGAGCAGGATTCCAATGAATACCATCAGGAAACCGAGCAATATCATTCCCATGCCGAGCCCTATGAGGAGTATCCCCTTCTCCATACGATAAGGAGTTCTCCCCCTCCTTTTAAAGCTTAACCCGGCCCGGCGACCCAAAGGATTAAAACCGTCCCCTCCCAGTGATTAACATGCTGGTCCTGATAGACCTCGACGACACCCTTTGCAACACCTGGGAGGCCGGAAAGTACACGATACTCAGGCTGATCCCGCACCTGCTCAGAAAACGGAAGTTCAGGGCTTTTCTGTACATACTGAGCGCCCGCTACCGTGAGCTTGAGCAGTCGCGGGAGCTCCACATGATGGACCTTGATAAGATCCTTGAAAGGCTCATGGAGAAGGTCTACGGCAGGGTGTCCGGGGAGGAGCTCGAGGACATCACGAATCTCGTGGACAGGGTTTTCTTCTCCAACCTCCATCTGTTCCCCGATGCGTTGCTCTTCCTGGAGAGGCTCAAGCGTATGGGTGCCAGGCTGGTTTTGATAACGGACTCCTCAACGTACTGGCAGAGGAAGAAGCTCGAGTACCTTGGGATAAAGGACTACTTCGACGCGCTCATAATCAGCGGGGAGACGGGTCACAGCAAGCTCGAACCCCATAACTTCAGACTGGCGCTTGAGAGGTTCCCCAGGGAAAGACGGGTCTACGTGGTGGGCGACAGGGACGATACCGACATGAGGAGAGGGAAGGAGATCGGGGCGGTTACCATACTCGTTAACAGGGGGTACTTCAGTGGCAGGAGACCGAAGTACGCTGATTACGTTGTGAAAAACCTTCTGGAAGCGCTGGAGGTGATGGAACGTGACGATAAAGGTGGAGCTTAAGCGCAAGGCCCTTCACATGATGGGTCTACTGGTTCCGCTCTCCTACCTGCTCTTTGGGACGGACCTCACGCTGGCGCTCATAGGTTTTACGTTCTTCTCTTTCGTCGCCCTTGAGCCCTTCAGGATAATAGAATCCTTCAGGGACAAAATAAAGCGTAGACTCCGCCTCTATGTAAAACCCGATGTCATGGAGAGCGTTGAGCGAATTGAGAGGTTCGCGGACGAGATAGCCCGCGAGCACGAGCATCACCGTGTTGCGGCCCATATATACTTCGCGGCTGCCACCTTCATAAACCTCTACTTCTTCCCGCCGGCTATCGCGATGGGTGCGGTGACCGTCGCCACCCTGGGAGATGCAATGGCGGCAATCGTCGGCAAATCCGTAGGCAGGCACCGCTTCAGCAACGGCAAAAGCCTCGAAGGGAGTCTCGCCTACTTCATCTCGGGTGTCGCCATATTATGGCCCCTCCTGGGCCTTCCCCTTGCTGTCGTGGGTTCCCTCGCTGGTATGGTTGCGGAGTTCTACAACTTCCCGCCGGATGATAACTTCTCCAATCAGCTTACGGTCTCACTGGCCCTCTACATGGTGTCGACCATTATCTGATGCAGAAAAGGGGACTTGAAAAAGAAAGGAGAAGTTTTCAGGAGATCACAACCTTGGCGAAGTTGCTCACGGTATCGGCGTCCGTCCACTCGTCGCCGGGGGCCTTGTCGTGGACACATGGATCATCCGGGAGTATGTCGACCGCCGAGTCCCCGGTGCCCTGTCCCGTTATGTAGGCCGTGATGTAGAGCTCCTTCGGCTTCCCTCCCAGCGCCTTCCATGGAATGGCTATCTCCAGGGTCTGGAGACCGTTGCTGGCCCCTCCGGTGTAGGCGTAGAAGCCGACCCACTTGAGATCCTGGTACACCCATCCGGTTCCGTTCCACAGGGCGAGCTGTGCGGTGGTTATGTTGTTGGTCCCCTTGCTCCCAAAGAACTCCCCGTTCCAGAAGAAGTACAGCTGTGCGTCGATTCCCCGCTTGAAGCTCATCTTCTTGCCCCAGCTGTCCTGGGGTCCGGTGTACCCTCCGGGTTTGTAGTCGAGCGAAATTCCGTAGGCCACCCTCCAGGATGCTTTGTTGCTCGTTGTGATGGCTATGTACAGGAACTGGCTGTCGTAGTCAACGTAGAGGGCCTTGAGGTTTGCACCCTTCTGTCCGAAGCCCGTGGTGTCCTCGGCGACTGGCTTTACGTTCCAGTCACTCAAATTGCCGTCTATCTTCTTCGTTAGGTTCTTGGCCAGTTCCTCCATCTCCAGCTGCTTCTGGAGCTCCCCGCTCTGGGCCGTTGCGAGCATTCCTTTCAGCTCCTTAACGACCTCCCTGAGTCCGGTGTATGCCCTGTATATCTCGAGCGATGCTCCAAACGCGTAGTTCGGCATGTCTATCGTGGTTCTACCCTCATCGTAGAGCTTGAGCAGTTCAGCAACTTGGGACTGGGCTTTATCCAGCCTCTCCTTCATGTTCTCGGTCAGGGGCATGTTCGAGAGCTCCTTCATGAGGTTCGTGTAGCTGGCGTAGCTCCTCTGGAAGTCCCTGATCCCGTAAAACTTGTTTATCATGACGAAGGTGTTCTGGTACGCTATGAGTCGCTGGACCTTCACGTTGACCAACGATGCTCCCTCTATAACGTTGTTCATGGTTATGTGGATGTAATAGTCGGGGACGTTGTCACTGAGCTCCATAGCCGTTGTTGGTTCTGTGGTTATCAGGTCAACTATATCGCTAATGTCGTCGTTCGCGAAGGGGTTGCCGAAGTTCCAGACCGCGTCACCGTAGCTAAATCCGGTGGCCACCTGGAAGTTGAAGCCCTTTGCCCCTCCGAAAACGCTCACTGGTATTCTGACCTCAATAGTGTTCTTGTTAAGGTTGATGCCCACGAGGGCGCCGCTCACGTTCATGATGTTCCCGTCCGGATCGACGAAGTAGAGCAGGGACCTCTTGGTGTTGCCCGCTGAAGTGATCGCCTCCCTCTGGCCGACGTACTGGTCGCTGCACAGGTTGATAACCATCTGGATGTCCCACTGGATGACGCTGTTCGTGTCCATCTCCCCTGCAAACCAGTTGGCTCCTCCCTTCTTATAGTCTATGGGGACAGCTATGAAAGTGGCCCCGTTGTCGCCTATTTTTATGTTGCTCATGTTGGCGAACTCGAAGAGGAAGTAGACGTACCTGTCGTCCTTGGTTACCCCGACCTCGGTGAGGTCAGCGTGGGAGGAAGTCCCGCCTGGAAGGTACTGATCTTTATCGTGTCTCTGGTCACCAACGGCGTCCGTCCAGAGCGCGATTCCGTTCTCAACCTTGAGGGTGTTGGGGTTTCCCGGAGTTATGTCCCAGTCACTGGGGTTGCCGTCCACGTCTATGTTACCAACCCAGATGACGCTGACGTTCATGGAGAACTCGTTGTTGTTCTCGTTGGCCTCAGGGATGAGGTTGTACGGGTCAACAACGGCCTTGATGACGTGGATTCCCGTCGTGTTGGGTGTCCAGTTGAAGGTGAACCACTTGCTCCCTCCCGCGGTCAGGTTCGTTGTCCAGTTGGTGTACGTCTGGTTGTCAATGTACACAACGACCTCTGCACCGCTGACTGCCAGGGAGCCCTCATTTTTGACGGTTACGTTGAACGTGCCCGTCCTGTGCAGTCCCACCGCTCCCGGACCGCTTAGGGTTACGGTGAGGTCGGGCATTAGGAACCACTCGGCGGCTAGCATGTTTGTGAAGGTGTCGGTGTCGCTCCATTCGTTTCCGATGTTGGAGTAGTCTATTGCCGGGTCGACGGGGAGGCTGTCGACTGCACTCCCGCTACCCCCCGTAACCCACGCCATCACCGCGAACTTGGGGTGCTTTCCTCCAAGGGCGCTCCATGGGATAGCTATCTCAAGGGTTCGCAGCCCCGTGGAGGTGTTTCCTGTGTATGCAAAGGTTCCTCCGACACCGTTTATACTGTTGTAGTTCCATCCGCTTCCGGTCCATGAGTTGAAGTTGTCCGTTCCCATTCCGGAACTCCCGCTCCACCAGAAGTAGATTTCGTAATCGGGGGCGTACCCATTTCCAAACCCTATATTCCTTCCCCATGAGTCCGAGGGATTGCTTCCACCGGTGTAGCCCTTCCCACTCCCTGGATCCACGTCTATTGCAAAGCCATACGCGACGTCCCAGCTTGCGGTGTTGTTGGTTTTGAGTGCGATGTAAAGGTAGTTATCGTCCCATGAGACGTACAGCTTGTCCAGGTTAGCACCGGCGAGCCCATTGTTCCGTCCAACAGCAACTAAATCAGAACTTGTCCAGTCATTGAGACTTCCATCTACGATTTTCTGCCCATACGCGGCACCAACGAGCCTCGTGGCTGGGACAAGGCTTAACAAGACTAAAAACACGGTCAAAAATGCTATTCCCTTCCGCATTTTATTCACCCCAGGTGATACCTGTTCACCATTGATGATACCTGTGCATAAAATATTTATATATCTTTTCCAATATCACTCACAGTGATAACAACGTGGAGGGGAAGGAATGCTGAATTTTGTGTTTGGTATCCACAACCATCAACCCCTGGGGAACTTCGGATGGGTCTTTGAGAGCGCTTATGAGAGGTCATACAACCCTTTTATGGAAACCCTTGAGATGTACCCCAACATGAAGGCCGCGGTTCACTACTCAGGCCCCCTTCTTGAGTGGATAGCGGAGAACAGGCCCGAGCACATAGACCTACTCCGCTCCCTCGTGGGGAAGGGACAGCTTGAGGTGGTCGTCGCCGGCTTTTACGAGCCGGTTCTGGCGGCCATCCCAAAGGAGGACAGGATAGCGCAGATAAACCTCCTGAAGGAATTTGCAAAGAAGCTGGGTTACGACGCGAGGGGGGTGTGGCTAACCGAGAGGGTGTGGCAGCCAGAGCTCGTCAAAAGCCTCCGTGCTGCCGGGATAGATTACGTTATCGTCGATGACTATCACTTCATGAGTGCTGGCCTGAGCAAGGAGGAACTCTATTGGCCGTACTACACGGAGGATGGCGGCGAGGTGATATCGGTCTTCCCCATAGACGAAAAGCTCCGCTACCTAATCCCGTTCAGACCCGTTGAGAAAACGGTTGAGTACCTCCACTCCCTAGACAACGGTGATGAGGGTAAGCTCGTCGTGTTCCACGACGACGGTGAAAAGTTCGGCGTCTGGCCCGGAACCTACGAGTGGGTTCACGAAAAAGGCTGGCTGAGGGAGTTCTTTGACAGGATTTCAAGTGATGAGAGGATTAATCTGACGCTTTATTCCGAGTACCTCTCCCGCTTTAGGCCGCGCGGTCTTGTCTATCTTCCGATAGCCTCGTACTTCGAGATGAGTGAGTGGTCCCTCCCGGCAAAGCAGGCAAAGCTCTTCGTGGAGTTCGTTGAGAGGCTTAAGGATGGAAACAAGTTCGAGCGCTACCGCGTCTTCGTCCGCGGCGGCATCTGGAAGAACTTCTTCTTCAAGTACCCGGAGAGCAACTACATGCACAAGAGGATGCTCATGGTGAGCAAACTCGTTCGAGAGAACCCTGAGGCGAGGGGGTTCATCTTAAAGGCCCAGTGCAACGATGCCTACTGGCATGGCGTCTTCGGAGGGGTTTACCTCCCGCACCTTAGGAGGGCTGTGTGGGAGAACATCATAAAAGCCAATTCCAGAGTTTCCACTGGAAGCTTCATTAGGGACGTAGACTTCGACGGCCGCGACGAGGTGTTCATCGAGGACGAGAGCTTCTACGCCGTTTTTAAGCCCTCCTACGGTGGTGCACTCTTCGAGCTCAGCTCTAAGAAAAAGGCCGTCAACTACAACGACGTGCTCGCGAGGCGCTGGGAGCACTACTACGAGATTCCCGGGGCCGCGACACCGGAAGAGGGAGGAGGGGAAGGCATGGCAAGCATACACGAGGTCGGGAAACGGATTCCTGAGGAGATACGGCGCGAGCTCGCCTACGATGACCACCTGAGGGCCATCCTTCAGGACCACTTCCTTGACCCGGAGACGACCCTTGACGAGTACCGCCTCAACAGGCACATCGAGCTTGGGGACTTCGTGACGGGTGCCTACGACTACGGCCTTTTTGAGGGTGGCGTCACACTTGAGAGGGACGGAATCGTCTCCGGAAGGCCGGCGAGGGTGGAGAAGACCTTCCACCTGACGGAGAATGGTTTCGTCGTTGACTACGCTGTGAGGAGCGAGTCGGTGGCCCTCTTCGGAGTCGAGCTCAATCTTGCCGTCCACAGCGTCATGGAGGAGCCGGGGGAGTTCGAGGCTGGGGAGTTCGAGGTGAACGACCCCTACGGCATCGGAAGGGCGGCGGTGGAGCTCGACAAAAAGGCGAGGGTGTGGAAGTACCCGATAAAGACCCTCAGCCAGAGCGAAGCCGGCTGGGACTTCATCCAGCAGGGGGTCAGTTACACCGTCCTGTTCCCCGTTGAGGGCGAGTTGAGGTTCAGGCTGAGGTTTGGGGAGCTCCAGTAAGTCCCCCCAGCTCAGCGTTCTCCTCTTTTTCAGACCCTTATAAGAACGTCCTCAAGCTCCCGGTTCAGGGACTTCACTATGTGGAACTCGGTCAGCTTCCCGGACTTTGACGTCCTGATGACGGTCGTCGCTATGTCCTCCAGGAGTTTGATGATGAACTCCTTACTCGGCGGGAGGATGTTTTTCTTCAGCAGGTAGATCCCGAGTCTGTTTGGTTTTCCAACGTAGCCAGCCAGCTGGTCCACTATCAGCTGAACCCCGCGGGGAGATATGTCCGATACAACGAAGAGCTTCTCCATACCCACGACAACCACCAAGATCTTCTGGTTGGGGTTGCTTATTATCGGTGCGTACACCTCCTTGAATTTTCTTGACAGTATTGTGGGCTCGGAGATCTCCCCTATGTGGGCCAGCACGTTCCCCCTCTTCTTTACCCCCCCGATCTTTATGACATCAACGCTGTTTAACAGTGAAGGATCCAGGCCCATGAGCTCCGCCTTGGAAACCAGGGTGGAGTACGAGTCAAGCACGTCGATTATGAGGATCTTGAACCCTTCCGACTGCCCCCAGGTGAGGGTGTGGTACACCCCCATGCTTATGTCGCCCTCTCAATCCTCTCGAAAAGAACAGTCTCCCCTGGTTCTATCGATTCCCACATTTTTACGATGACCACATCTCGAAGCCCCATTTTACCCCACCTTAGGTGGATATTTTGACATGAACCTTTAAATCAGTTGCGCCGACGGTGATGGCGGGGAAGTAAAAAACATCGTGGTAGCTTCCCTTATGGACCATTGAAGCCCGAGATCCTCCTCCTTGGGAGGAACTCCGCCAGGGCGTACAGGAGCATTATAATCCAGGCGAGGAGTGAGTAGTGACGGAGCCTCATGAATGGGTCCCTAAAGGCCCCCACTACCTTTGAACTCCCATCAACCTCCAGTAGTGTCAGCCCCGTTCTGTCGTCCCTTATAACATCGGTGGGCCTCCCGTCTACCCTAACAGTCCAGTATGGGAAATACGCCTCGGAGACACGAATCAGGGTGGGTCCACCGGTCTTAATTCCAAACGAGTACCATCCCTCACCCCGTTTAACATTTTCAACCTTCAGCCGTTTCCCGTCAGCGATCAGCCCCTTCAAGATCCTGACCTCGTACATTGAGCCTGTGTAGGTGATGTGGTAGAGGAAGTTCCCGCCGAGGACGTAGAGCCACCCCCTCCCGATTTTCCTCACCCCAATCAACGTCCAATTCCCCATCTTTATCAAGGACGTGACGTTCCTGAAAACAGGCCCGTACCATGGAGAGCTTTCGTACTCGAAGGGGGCGAAGCGGGAGACGTTGTAGATGAGGGAGCTCAGCTTGGAGAGGGATATGGGCATCATGATGGATTCCACACCGAATAGGCTTTCCGGTGTTGATGGGATCCAGATTAATGTCCCTCCGTTCTTGATGAATGCCAGCAGTTCCTCCGCGGTTCTGTTGTCGGGGTTACCGGAGTATATGATATTCTCCACGCCTTTAAGGTTTCTGGGGAGCTCTTTAACGTAAGCGTAGTCAAGTGGGAGGTCGTAGAACTTTCCGGTCATTACGGTTGAGACCTGCTGGACGAAGCTCACGTTGGATGCGTAAACGGTGTAGCCACCAACCTTGGCGATCTCCCGATAGCCCGGTTGCTCGGCATCTACGAGGAACCTGACATCGTAGGCCCTCAGGTAAAAGCTTGCGTTTTTACCCTTTGACAGGAGGTACCAGATACGATCCATCTCCCTATCGACTGGGTTCCCCTCGTGGTACCAACCGTTGAGGGTGTCCTTTCCTGAGAGAGCGGGGAGATAGCTGCAAGTGGCATCTGCCTCGGCGATGAGAACCCGGTAGTTGTCTCCCGGCTGTTCTCTGAGGTACCAAGCCAGTTCAAGGCTCTCCTTCGGGATGGGGTTTATCGGTTTTGCCCACCCAATGAATGGTACGGTCAGGAGGAGTACCATTATTATCGCGGCGATGGATTTCCTACTCCTCCTGGTTCCGGTTAAGGCATCCGCTGCCATCAGGGGTATGAGGAGAACCGTCATGTCAAGCCATCTATAAGGGGGTATCAGGCTGAATGGGAGGACCGAGTACAACCGGGACGTTGGCGAGTAGCAGCCGAGGCTCAGGTAAACTAAGATGCCGATTAGGGTCAGCTTTCTGATGTCCAGAACTCCCCTTCTCCGGCTAATGAGCAAAATAAAAATGATGAGGATAATGGGGAGCAGTATCTCCGGCGTTAAAACCTTTTCTGGAGCCAAGCTGTAGGATTCAAACAGCCAGGGGGTTTCTTTCATCCTCCAAAAATCTGCCCAGTGCATATCATACAGGAACGGGACATACCAGAAGGCGGTGAGAAAAACCACCGCCCCTCCGACGCGGAGGGAGTTTCCAATCGCGTGAGCGCTCTTCAGGTCGTCCCAGTGGAGAACCAGCGCTACCAGGATGAGGGGCACGAGTATCGAATGGTGGGTTAACGAGACGAACGAGATCATCAGGGCTGAGAGCACTAGGTACCGCTCCCGGTATTCTGCTAGGTACAGGACACCCAGAAGGAAGAGGGGGGCCAGGTTAATTGCGTTCGCCCTTGGGAAGTTTCCTTCCACGTAAGCGACCCCAAGACGCCAGGGAAAGAGCAGAAACATCAGAGGGGCAACGTAGAATTCCCTCCTGAGTCTTCTGAGGTAGACGTGCAGGCCAAGGGCCCCCAGAAAAGACGTCAGCATGAGGGTCACCGCATAGCCCCTTAAATCGCCCCCGAAAAGTTTTCCGAGAATTCCCGCCATGATGTACGAAGCGGGGGGATAGAAGTGCAGGAAAGGAAAACCGGCGTACCACTCCTCAATCCAGGGTTTCCACCCCTCCGTCATCAACTCGTGGACCTTAAAGAGGTGCCCAAGACTGTCTCCACTTAGACCGGGTGGGGTAGGGGCAAGGAAAAGGGGGAGGAACTCGACCACCGAGAGAGCTAGAAGGAGGATTATGTAGTTCCGCCTCACCAACCATCCCCCATTAAGTCTATGAGCTCAGCGATCCCCTGAATGTTGGCTGAAAATATCCAGTTGGATCCATCCCAGCCGAGCCAAAGGCTTTCTCCGGCTCTCTGCACCTCAAGCCTCCCCACGGGGAGCTTTATGAACGCCTCTCCTGCCACTCCCCTTCCCGGTAGCGTTCCAATAAATAGGGCTCTCCCAAGGTAGTCGGTCAGGGACAGTATCCTTCGCATTATACCAACGGCCGCCTTTTCTTCAAACCATATAAAGACTTCACCTGTTCTGTACTCATGTACGAGCCTGCACTTTCCTCCATCTATACTGAACTCCGTCAAATATCGTTCCTGCCCATCAGTGCCTCCCCCTATGAACTCCTGTGAGAACTTCCCGGGATGGGATGCTCCAATTATCTTCATCCCTGCCATTTTAACCGGGGGATATTTATACCCTCTAATTAAAACACTTATGATGAGACCGTCACTCAGGTTCCAGTCGGTGCTCTACCTGTACCTCCTGTTGCTCATGGGGCTTTCAGCACTGATCCCAGCTTCTTACATCTTGGAGTTAGTTCTGGTGTTCCTCTTTTTCATGGTTTCATCCGGGATGGTCTTCTACTCCCTCCTCATCTTGGCCACCCTTCGTGGCTACCCCTTTTCGCCGATTGATGTCCCAGCAGGATTCTTTGAACCGACAGTATACGTCCTCGTACCCGCCCGCAATGAGGAGGGAGTAATAGAGAGAACAGCTAGGGCAGTCTTGAACCAGGATTACTCCAACCTGAAGCTGTTTCTCATCAACGATAACTCCACGGATGGAACCCTTGAGGTTATGCGGATCTTTCAATCCACTCACCCCGACAGGGTCGTCGTGGTCAACGTCCCACCTCACAGGGGGAGGAGCAAGCCCGGTGCACTGAACTACACTCTTGAACTCATAGAGAGCGCATTCAAACGGCCGGACTACGTTTTCATTCTCGATGCCGACTATCTTCTGTCGCCGGGGGCAGTAAGGACACTCATTGGAATAATAGAAAACGCACCAAGCTATGTTATAGGCATTCAGGGCAACGTTAGACCCAGGAACTGGAACAGGAACTTTATAACCCGCTTCATAACCCTTGAGAGGCTCGTTGGTTTCAATGTTGCTATAGAGGGTGACCTGAAGCTCAACGAGAACGGCAAGTACGGCGGAACCGTGGCCCTGCTCAGGTTCTCTCACCTTATCCGTCTTGGGAAGTTTAACGAGGATTCCGTGACCGAGGATACTGAGCTGTGGGCAAGAGGCCTTATAGAAGGCTACCGTTTTATCTACTACCATGGTGTAATTGGATGGGAGGAGGCGGTTGAGACACTGAGGGACTACATAAAGCAGCGCTCTCGCTGGGCCCAGGGGCACCTGCAGGTGATGCTCGACTACTACTGGCCGGTTTTGAGGAGCTGCTCCAGCCTCGTAGAAGCATTCATAGAGCACTTCTACATGATAAGCTACCTTGTTCCGGTTTTCTGGTTTCTCTCGGTCGTTCTCAACGGCTATCTCGTTCTATCCGGAGGTGTCCCTCTGGCTCTCGCTAGGCCAAGACTCTTCTTAGTGGCCTCGGTACTGGCTTTTCTGGTTTTCTGGTTTTCGGTTGCCTACTCCAACTGGCTGGAAAGACGCAGATTTGGTTTTGGAGTACAATGGTGGTTTGTTCTGGCTTACCCCGTATACTTTCTCGTCTTCGTGCTGGCCGGGGTCGTGTACACAATGAGGGGTCTCCTTCGTCTCTTGGTCGGGAAGCTCCACTGGGAGAAAACGAGGAGGTTTACTTAAATGGATCCTTGAGGGAGAGCCTGTCCACTTGGCCGTTCAGAACCTCGTCGTAGAGCAGTGAGGCAGTTTTAAGGTTCTCCACCAATCCCATGAGGACGTGCTCGAAGATCCCCTTCAGGATAAGAAGAATGGCCAGGACGGCGTAGTCCCCCTTTAGAATGTCCGCTATCACGAAAACGAGACCGACCAACACGTGAAGGATCGCGTATCCCCCCAGAGGGGGTGAGTACGTACTGAAGAAGCGCCAGTACGACGTGAACCTCAGGTGCTTCAGCTCCTCCCTGAGTTCTCCGTACATAAGCGTGGACGTTGTGAAAAACGCGACCGCCGTCAGATAGATGAGAGCAGGGATTAAACTGCCCCTCCTAGTCATTAGGACTGTTAGAATGAGCGAGAGTCCGCCCCCTGCCCACAGAAATGCGGTGTAAGCTTTCATCATAGCGAAGAACCTTCTTCGAATGGGGGGAAAAGTCGTCATGGGCTTCATCTGATCACCCTGAAATCAAGCGCTTTCTCCATGCGCCAGAACCTGCAGAACGAACATACCTCCCCGCTCGACGGCATCCCGCAGACCTCGCACTCCCTCAGCTCCTTTTCCTGGAGCTCGGCCTCGAAGAGGACCTTCTTCCTCAGGTAGCCCTTCACGAAGTTTATCTTGGTTCCGGGCCTCTTCTCCTCCATATCGTTGAGTATGCCCTTGTATTCTATGGTCGGGGCCCCGACGGCGTGAGGGCATTCCTCGATGTGGTACTCTATGCCGTTCGCCAGGGCGTACGCCACAACTTCCCTCTCAGTCAGCTCGTAGAGTGGCTTTACCTTCTTCACGAGCTTTCCGTTGAACTGGCTTGGCGTTACCGGCCCCTGCTTTGCCAGGTACTGCGTGTTCCAGTTCATCAGGTTGGCAAAGATGAAGCTCGCCTCGTCGTCGAGGTTGTGGCCGGTAGCTACCGCGTCGAAGCCGTTGTCGTAGGCGAACTTGTTGAAGATGTAGCGCTTGGTCAAACCGCAGTAAGAGCAGGTTGGCCTTCTCGTCCTCACCTCGCCGATGCCCTTCCCGAGGAGCTCCCTGACGCGGACGATGTGGAGTGGAACTCCCAAAGCCCCGCACTGCCTCTCCGCGTACTCCTCGCTCTTCTCCGAATACTCTCCGATGCCCAAGTTGATGTGGAGGCACTCGATGTCGTAGCCGAGTTTCTTGAGCACAAAGGCTGTAACGGCCGAGTCTTTTCCCCCACTCACCACGACCAGAATCCTCTCGCCCGGTTTTATCAGCTTGTAGCGCTCTATCGTGCGCTTGACCTTCCTCTCGAAGTACTCGATGAAGTGCTCCTCGCAGAGGTACATCTTCGGGTAGTGGAGTTTTATAAACGCCGGCCTCTCGCAGAACCTGCACCTCATGGACATTTCTCTCACCCCCACAGCCCTTGCTTACGCATGTTGGGACTTTTGCCTCAACACGTCGGGGCTTTGTTCCCAACGAGCGCTGGTGGAAACCGTTTAGCTCTTGAACTCGCATCCTTCCGATGGGGTGTCTCTTTATTTGCTTTAAAAGGAAAATGAGATGACGGTTAAAAACTTACTCCCCGAGCGATTCTATAACGTGCCTCCAGTTACCTGGCTTTCTGAAATCCTTCTCCGTGTAGATGCCCTCCTTCTTAAGTATTCCCCTCGCTGCTAGAAGTCCGGTGGCGGCCGCGTTCACTATGTCCCTGCTCAAACCTGCACCGTCGCCGGCAGCGAAGATTCCCTCGATGCTCGTCTCGAGGTTCCCGTCCACCTCGACCTTCATGGCGTAGTACTTGATCTCGGGTGCATAGAGCAGGGTGTGGTCGCTCGCGACGCCCGGAAGAACGCGGTCGAGCTTCTCCAAACCCTCGATGATGTTGGTCACGACTCGGTGGGGCAGGGCCATTGCTATATCTCCCGGTGTAACGTATCTAAGCGTCGGCTCGACGTCGCTCCTTCTTATCCTAGCCCAGGTGCTTCTCCTTCCTCTCCTGAGGTCGCCGAGGCGCTGGATTAATGGCCTTCCCCCGCCTATCGTCGTCGCGAGCTGTGCTATGCTCTTCCCGTAGGCCGTGGTGTCTTCAACCGGCTCAGTCAGCTCGATCCTCGTCAGGAAGGCGAAGTTGGTGTTGTTGCTCTTCTTCTCGTGCATTGAGTGGCCGTTCACCCCGACGTAGCCGTCATAGCGCTCCTCAACCACGAAACCGTTTGGGTTGGTGCAGAAGGTTCTCACGAAGTCGTCGTAGGTGTCGGTGTAGATGTGGAACTTGGGGTCGTGGTTTATGCTCGTTATCGGCTCCATCACTATCACCGGAACCTCGACGCGGACGCCGACATCAATCGGCCCGTGACGGGCTTTAAGCCCTATCCTCCCAGCTACGTCGTGGAACCAGTCTGCCCCTCCCCTTCCTGGGGCGACTATGATGTAGCGGGCGTTGATTGTGAGGACCCCCTCCCCCCTCTTCACCTTCACCCGGTCCGGTCCGAACTCCAGGGCCTTCGTCCAGAGGAGGAACTTGACACCCTTGCTTTCGAGATGCCTTTTTATGTCACCTATGACCTCCGGCGTCCTGTCCGAACCTATATGGCGCTGGATTATGGGGATGAACTTGACTCCTGCCTGCGCCGTCCTCTGCTCCCAGTACCTCACCTGCCCCTGTCTCCCCTTGAAGATGTTCTTTGGTGCTCTGTGCCTGAGAAAAATTTGATCGACCTCCCAGACGAGTTGCCAGGCGTAGTTCTCATCGTCCGTCAGTTCGGTCAGATCGCCACCGATGTCAGGACGAAGGTTTATCGTGCCATCGCTTAGTCCCCCGGCACCGCCGACACCACTCATTATGTGGCAGGGCCGGCACCCGATGCAGTGCCCAAGTTCGTACATCGGGCAGATTCTCTGCTCGATCTCCCCGCCTTCATCTATCACCAGAACACTAAAATCGCTCCTTTCCACGAGTTCGTATGCTGCAAAGAGGCCAGCAGGGCCTGCACCAATAATGACAACGTCGTAGGTTTTTTCCTCATTCGATCCGTGTCCGTTGGAAACCATATTTCCCTTGCCAACTTTTATGGTCTGTCATTTAAAAAGTTTTTGGCAAATTTCTGGTAAACCATAGGAACTGCTGGCAAGAGATTGACCTTAACAAGTCAATATCCGCTGGAGTTGGATGTCGTGTTCTGTACCCCGAAATCCTTAAACGTACCTAAGGCCCATATACTGTACAGGAGGGGTAATGGAGGGGAGATATGCTGTGGCCAAATCCAACAAAGTTAGGATGCTCCACACGAAGAAACGTCTTCTTCAGCTCCGAAAGCGGGAGGAGCTGAGTCACAACATCCGTTACATAGCCAAGGTTCCGGTTCGCATCGTTATGAACCGGGACGTCCTGAAGCTCCATCCCTCTGACTCCCTTTCCAAGCTCGTCCACGAGCTGAGGGGTGAACGGAGCTGTGCCGTCGTTGTCGATGAGGGGAACCGCCTTAAGGGATTCGTTACGATGAAGGACCTGCTTCATTTCTTTCAGCCTCCCAAGAGGTACTCCATAGTCGGTATCAGCATGTTTAAGCAGTACTCGCTGAACCGTGCGTCCCGTGTCGAGGATATAATGGTGAAGCGCCCCATCACGATCTCCATCGAGGAGGGCCTCGGCAAGGCGATAGGCCTTATGATAGAGACAGGAAAGCACCATCTGCCCGTTGTGGACGACGAGGGTAGGGTCCAGGGTATAGTGGAGGTCAGGGACATAATCAGGCTGGTGCGCATTGTATCCTCCTGATGCTTCAGTGAACTGGGGATGGAGGCGGTGGATGTCTTCCTTGAGCTGGCGTTGATACTGGTAATTGCAAAGCTGTTCGGGTACTTAACGGTTCGTCTTGGATTTCCTGCGGCACTCGGCCAGCTGGTTGGCGGGATCATCGTGGGACCATCACTGCTGGATCTGGTGGCTTACGACGAGGGCGTCAAGCTTCTGGCCGACCTCGGGGTCGTCATGTTGCTCTTTCTAGCCGGCCTTGAGACGGATATAGAAGAGTTCAAGCACGTTGGCGTTCCTGCATTTATAGTGGCGTCCATGGGCGTTCTTGTGCCCTTTGTGCTTGGGTATCTTGTTGCCATGGCGTGGGGCTATTCTGATGTCCAGTCTCTATTCCTGGGAGGTGTTTTAACGGCGACCAGCGTTGGTCTGACCACCAGCATCCTTATGGAGATGAAAAAGCTCCGTACCCGCGTTGGAACGACGATTCTGGCTGCCGCCGTCGTTGACGACATCCTGGGAATCGTCGTGCTCACCATCCTCGTTGGGGTAAATACTCGGGGAAGCGTTTACGCCAGGGACCTCCTGATAATTCTTTCTGAAGTTGGGATTTATTTTATCCTGGGCCTTCTTGTGGGGCATCCCGCCGTTAAACGTGCCCTAAAGGCCTCTGAGAAGATAACCCTCCCTGAAACGGTCACCGCGATGGCCATAGCGATAATGCTCATATTCGCGTACCTGGCGGAGCGTTTTCAGATAGCGGGCATAACCGGTGCCTACCTCGCCGGTATACTGGTGGCTGGAACGGATGAGGCCAAAAAGGTCACGAACAAGACGATGACGATTGGGTACTCCCTCTTCATTCCGATATTCCTCGTCAGCATAGGTGTTGAGAGCAACGTGAGGGTTCTGGCCCATGCCGGCAGCTTTGCTCTGGTCTACGCACTGCTCGCTGTGGCTGGCAAGGTCTTTGGCTGTGGTTTCGGGGCTTTCGTTTCAAAGTTCAAACCCGTTGAGTCTTTTCAGGTCGGTATCGGGATGATCCCGCGGATGGAGATCGCCCTCATCATGGCAAACGTTGCGCTCGACGAGGGCGTCTTCACAAGCGGTCTGTTCTCCATCCCCGTCACCATGGTTCTGGTGACCACCATAGTAACGCCGTTCCTTTTGAAGTGGGCGTTTTCCAGGGAATGACGCAGGAACCTGGGGGCTCCTACCGCGTGTGAGCCCCGCATAGGTTTATAAGCTCCCCTCCCTAGGTCCAGACATGCCGGATGTAAACGGGCTTCTGAGTGCCGCCCTCTTAATGCTCATAATGATAGATCCGAGCGACAAGATACTGCTGGTGAGCTTCCTTCGTGAGGACTTCAGGATAGAGGACATAAGAGCACTCATCCTGCGTGCCAATCTCATAGGGTTCCTCTTGCTGGCGAGCTTCGCGGTTGCCGGTCAGATAATCCTTCAGGAGATATTTCACATCGATATAAACGCCCTCCGCGTCGCCGGAGGCTTTGTTCTCTTCAAAATAGGTCTGGAGGCTCTGGAAAGCGGGGGAATGTTCACCCTCAAGAGGGAGAAGAACATCCTCGCTCTGGCGGCGGTTCCGGTCGCCATGCCCCTCATAGCAGGCCCTGCTGCGATAACCGCGGTGATAACCCTGACCGCGGAGCAGGGATACCTGGTTTCCCTATCGGCGACGGCCTTGGCGATAGGTCTTGTGGCACTCTCGATGTTCGTGGCGCTCTACCTCATGAAATCTGTCAACAGAACCTTCCTCAGTGTCACGATAAGGATAATAGGCCTGTTCATAATGGCGATTGGGGCGCAGATGATGGTGCAGGGTGTAGTCGGCATCTACCTCCTCATGACATCCGCCGGTTAGTTGCCACATCGCCAATTCCGGCTGGGCTAAACTTTTAACCCCTTCCACTTTCCCAGGAAAGGAGGGCTGAAAATGAAAGTTAAACTTGAGAGGGTTAAGGGAACGCGAGATTTGCTCCCCGAGGAAATGGCCAGGAGGAGATGGGTATTTGAGAGAATCCGCGAGGTCTTCGAACGCTATAACTTTCACGAGGTTCTCACTCCGACCTTTGAGTACACAACCCTCTTCCAGCTGAGGAGCGGCGAGGAAGTTGTCGAACAGCTCTACGCCTTCGACGACAAGGGCGGGCGGAACCTCTCGCTCAGACCCGATATGACGTCCAGCGTCGCGAGGCTCTACGTGAACGGCTTCCAGAACGCTCCGAAGCCCGTTAAATGGTACTACCTGGCCAACATGTTCCGCTATGAGGAACCGCAGAGCGGCCGTTACCGCGAGTTCTGGCAGGCAGGAGTGGAGCTTATAGGAAGCGATAAAGTTGAGGCGGACGCGGAGGTCATAGCGCTCTTCGTTGAGAGCTACCTCGCGACGGGCCTTGCGGACTTCACCGTGAACATAGGCGACCGCGTTCTCCTCGATGAGTTCGCAAAGATGCTTGGCGTTGAGGACGACGTGGGCCTGATGAGGCTCATAGACAAGAAGGACAAGATGAGCAGGGAGGACTTCGTTGGGGCATTGAATGAGTTTGGGCTTGACGATGATGGAGTTGAGAAGGTTCTCTCGCTGATCGAGATCAAGGGGAAGCCGGATGAGGCCCTTCCAAAGGCGGAGGAGCTTTTCACGAGCGAGAAAGCTGGGGATGAAATCAAGAGGCTTTACGGGTTAATTGATCTCTTGGAGGCATACGGCGTGAAAGAGAAGATCCTCATAGACCTCGGCATAGCGAGGGGCTTCGACTACTACACGAGCATAGTCTTCGAGGCCATCGCTCCCAACGACATCGGCATTGGCTCAATAGGCGGTGGCGGAAGGTACGACAACCTAATAGGGGTCTTCGGTGGAAAACCAACTCCCGCGACCGGCTTTGCTATAGGCGTCGAGAGGCTGATTCCAATCCTCGAGTGGGAGGGCCTCGTCCCCGAGCCGAAGCTGAGACCGGATGTCTACGTAATTCCGATCGGAAAGGAGCCGGAGCTCAAAAGGACCGCCGTAGAGATAACCTCTTCCCTCAGAAGGGCCCGAGTTAAGGCCGATTACGAGCTGACCGGAAGGAAGCTGAGGAAGGCCCTCGACTACGCTGGAAAGCTTGGCGTCCCCTACGTCGTCCTCGTTGGGGAGAGGGACCTGGCGGATGGCAAGGTGACGGTAAGGGACATGGAGAGCGGCGAGCAGAGAGCTGTGGAAAAGGGGAGGGTTGTTGGAGTTCTCTCCGAGTCTTTGAGGGTCTGACTACCTTTTCACCTCCAACTTGAACTCCTTCGCCTTCTTTCTCACCCTCCACTCCTCGAAGCGGCGGACGAAGGGGCAACGGGAGCGCCACCTGAGATACGCGTTCCTCAACCATTTCACGTGATCACCCCGATCCCAAATGGTCATCGCTGACCGTCTGGATCCTCTGACCTCCTGCTGAAAAAGATGTCGCCTGGATCCTCTGACCTCCTGCTGAAAAAGATGTCGCCTGGCTGCTTGAGGGAACAGACCAATGCCAAAAAAGAGAAAATATGGGGTTAATGATTAATCGACCCAGTGGTGGTTCTCGTAAACCGCAACATCCGGCCCACTGATCGGGTACGCCGTGACCACCTCATAGTACACGTACCCGCTGTAGTACTCCTTCTCCAGGACGACCTTCATCTCACTTATTCCATAGTCACTGTACTGGTAGTAGGGTAGGCGATAAGTTATGACCGCCTTTGAACCGTCGAAGTAAACGTTACCGTATTCTATGGTTTCCTCTATTAAATAGACGATGTCGTAGCCGTCCATGGTCTCCGGTAGTTCCCTTCCATCGATGTACTGTCCCAGGGGGTAGAAGGTGGTCTTCTCTTTGTAGTCCATTTCGTAACCCAGAACGTGTCTGTACCAGATGTGCTCCTGGGCCCAGTCTGGAAAGTAGACGCCGTGCCCGTAGAAAGTTGCGTCGAAGTAGTACGTGGCGGCGTACGTGAACTGCCCGTAGTCCGTGCTCAGGGATGCCGCCCCTACCCCCGGAAGATGGGAGATAGAAAGCACCATCAGCCCGAGGAACAGGGAAACAATGTATTTTATCCTGCTTCTCATGGATAGCACCGTACATCATAGTCCTCTGATTCTTAAAGGTTTCGCCGGATCCAGCGATGGTGTCGGAGGATGTAGGGCGCCCGGAGGGAACGACTGGGATTTCAGTGCCACGTCACAACCCTGTGGGTGACCCTTCCAGCCAGCGCGTCCTTCAGGGCGGTTTCCATGACTTCCAGGCCCCTCTCCGCGAGTTCCTTTGTTATAACGAGCGGCGGCGTTATCCTGATGACGTTCCCGAACATCCCATAGCTCGGTAGGATGAGGCCCAGCTCGAAGGCGCGCCAGCATATCTTTCCTGTCAGCTCCGGGTCCGGCTTTCCGTCAGGCTTGACTATCTCTGCCCCTATCATCAACCCCCTTCCGCGGACGTCGCCTATTACATCGTAATCCTCCTGCATCTCCCTCAGGCGTTTCTGGATGAATTCTCCAACCTTCAGAGCGTTTTCAAGGAGGTTTTCCTCTTCTATTATCTTCAGTGTAGCATAGGCGGCGGCAGAAACAACAGGGTTTGCCGCCGGCGTGAGGAGTGCCGAGCCGCTCGTAAGCCCTTCCATCAGTTTTCCTCTCCCGATGACGCCGCTGAGCCCCATGCCGCTGGCCACGCCCTTTCCAAAAGCCAGCAGGTCCGGTTTAATCCCGAACCACTCGCTCGCGAACCACTTTCCGGTTCTTCCGATTCCGGTCTGCACCTCGTCCATGGCCAGAAGGATTCCATGCTCGTCAAGGAGACCCTTCAGCCCGATGAAGAAGTTTTCGGGGGGCACGACTATTCCCGCATCCCCCTGTATCGGTTCGGCTATGAGAACGGCCGTCTCATCTGGGGGAACCACATGGGCAAAGAGGTAACTCTTAAGGTAGTCGAGGAAGCGGTTTATCAGCTCGTCGGGCTCTTCGTAGCCGTCTACCCCCCAGACGTTCCGGTAGGGGTTGGGATAGGGCACCCAGACTACGTTTGGGACGAGCGGTGAGAATCCCCTCTTCTGGGAGCTCTGAAATGCCGCTATCGATGTTGCCCCATAGGTCTGCCCGTGGTAGGCGCCTATGAAGGCTATTATCCGGGGCCTTCTTGTGGCGAAGCGGACCACTTTCATGGTCACATCCAGTGCATCGCTTCCGCTCAGGCCAAAGAGGACTTTTGGGCTATCGACCGGGGCCTTCCCAGCTAGGATCTCCGCCACCTCTATGGCCCGCTCGCTGTAAGTGTAACCCATCATTGAGTGCTGTATCCTTCCGACCTGGTCCTGTACCTCCTTCACAAGCCTTGGATGGGCGTAACCGGTGGAAGCGGCGGCGGCCCCGGCCAGAAAGTCGATGAACGCGTTACCATCCACGTCCTCAATGATAGCCCCATGTCCCTTTTCCGGAACGAGCGGGAAGAGCTTCACCCCCAGACCCGGGGAGACGACACGTCTTTCTCTCTCTATAAGCTCCCGAGCCTTTGGGCCGGGAGGTTCAACGATTATTTTTGGATAATCAGAAATCATTCTCATCGCCTCGGACGCATAAAAATGAAAAACGAAAGGTTATGGGTTGGCGGCTATAAACTCTCTCGTGAACTTCTTGATCACAGGGTACAACAGCACCAGTCCGAGCAGGTTTGGTATCGCCATCAGACCGTTCATCATGTCCGAGAACGTCCAAACGCTCTCCAGACCACCAACTGCGCCTATATAGATGAAGATAACCCAGAAGATGTTGTAGCCCAGGTGAAGCTTCGGGTATATCTTCGCGAACTTCTCCGGGTCCCTCGTGATCCACTTGGTCAGGTACATTATGTTCTGTCTTCCATAGTAGTTCCACGTTATAACCGTCGAATACGCGAAGAATATGACACCAATGACGACCATCACCGCACCAACGTGTCCGAACGCCCTTGAAAATGCATCCTGTGTCAGGGCGGTGCTCGTCTTCCCTGATGTCCAGGCCCCCGTGGCGACTATCGAGATCCCGGTCAGCGAACAGATTATGAGGGTATCGATCAGCGGACCAAGCATTGTGACGTGACCTTGTCTTGACGGGTTGTCCGTTCTGGCGGCTGAGTGTGCCATTGTTGCGGTTCCGAGACCAGCCTCGTTCGAGAACAGGCCCCTGGCAACACCCCATCTTATGACAGTTCCTATGGCGCCACCGGCAACGGCCTTTCCCGTGAATGCGTCCTTGAATATCAGCCCTATGGCGTGGGGTAGCTGACCTGCGAACTTGATCCATACCCATATGGCGAATATGAAGTACACCACCGCCATGAAGGGAACGAAGTACCCAGTGAACTCACCGATTCTCTTGATCCCCCCTATGGTGACCAGGAACGTTAGTATCGCAAACGCGATTCCTGTCACCCAGAACGGCACGTGGAACGCCACCTTCATACCCAGGGCCAGGGAGTTTGACTGTGTCATGTTTCCAATTCCAAAGGCAGCAATAGCAGCAAAGGTCGAGAACAGTATTGCGAGGACCTTTCCCAGCGATGGCATGGCGTGCCCCTTACGAGGTAGTACGCCAACACCAGGAACAGGATCGTTATGATCCATGCCCCGATCATTGCCCCGCCGCTGAGCCTCATGGCATCCATTCCAACGAACGCCGCGAATATCAGCACGAATATCGTGGCCAAGTACCGCGCCCCTGCGGGTATCTTTATCTCCGCGAGGCCCTTCTCCAGGGCGTTGAACGTGCCGCCTATCATGGTTCCATCGGGGAGCTTGTCCCTGAACGCAACACCCAGGAGCCCCTCGTGGCCATACCGAACAGGGCGGTCATCCACATCCAAAACAGAGCACCAGGACCGCCATGGTAGATGGCCGTTGCCACACCGGCTATGTTACCTATCCCAACGGTTCCAGAGAGGGTTGCCATCAACGCCTAGAACGGGCTGATGTCGCCCTCGCCTCGTCTCTTTCTTCCTTACCAAAAGTGTACCTAAGGGCCCAGCCAAGGCGAGTGACCTGGATTCCCCTGAGCAGGATAGTCAAAAAAATCCCCGTGCCCAGAAGCAGGATCATTATTGGGGGACCCCAGACCAGCCCGTCCAGCCAGTTAATAAAGCTCATCACTCCCATGTACACACCCCCTTCCGGTCCAGGTTCGCTGCGATACTGAACGACAAAAAAATGGTTTATTGATGTGGTGCTGTACCTTTATAAAGTGGCATTATATACTCCAAAATATTTAAACCTTTGGTTGATATAATAGTGATTTTACCCGTATAATCTTGCTATATATCCATACCCGGAGGGATAAGCATAAAAACCTCGAAGGGGACTACCTGAGGGATGATGAGTCTGGAGCCCCCTGATCTGTGAAGAAAAGTCTACGGGGCTGACCGCCGTGATAAAGAACCGCCTTTGCAGGGAGTACCTCATGGAGATAGACAGGCTTGAGCGTTCGATGGTTGAGCTGGAAGAGCAGATAACCGAACTCAAGATGCAACTACAGCTTAAGGTAGATGAGGCCAACAGGCTCGCCATAGAGAACACAAGCCTGAGGCACAGGATCGAGATGATGGAGCGGCGCGAGAAACGGCTGGCTGAGTTCCTCCGGAAGTTGAAGATCCCCTTGATATACATCGACGAGGAGAGCTTTGAGGATGTTGACGTCGACCTCGGTCCAGATTCGAGGGAATGAGAAAACCTTAATAGCCCAACTTCCTTTTCTACTTCAGTTTAAGAGGTGAGGCTAATGAGCATGGACATGACCACGAGGATGTTTAAGGAAGAGGGGTGGATAAGGAAGCAGTGCCCCAAGTGTGGCAAGTTCTTCTGGACGCTCGATCCCGACAGGAAGACCTGCGGTGACCCGCCGTGTGATGAGTACTCATTCATAGGAAAGCCGGGAATACCGAGGAAGTACACCTTGGAGGAGATGCGTGAGAAGTTCCTGAGCTTCTTCGAGAAGCACGGCCACGGGAGGGTGAAGCGCTTCCCGGTTCTTCCCCGCTGGCGCGATGATGTTCTCCTCGTTGGAGCCTCCATCATGGATTTCCAGCCGTGGGTCATCAGCGGCGAGGCCGACCCGCCGGCCAATCCCCTCACGATAAGCCAGCCCTCGATAAGGTTCACCGACATAGACAACGTCGGAATCACGGGCAGACACTTCACGATATTCGAGATGATGGCGCACCACGCCTTCAACTACCCGGAGAAGCCGATTTACTGGATGGACGAGACGGTTGAGCTCGCCTTCGAGTTCTTCACGAAAGAACTCAAGATGAAACCGGAGGACATAACCTTCAAGGAGAACCCCTGGGCCGGTGGAGGAAACGCCGGGCCGGCCTTCGAGGTGCTCTACCGTGGTCTTGAGGTTGCCACGCTCGTCTTCATGCAGTACAAGAAGGCCCCCGAGAACGCCGACCCAAGCCAGGTCGTCGAGATAAAGGGTGACTACTACGTCCCGATGGAGACGAGGGTTGTCGATACCGGCTACGGCCTTGAGAGGCTCGTCTGGATGAGCCACGGTACTCCAACGGCCTACGACGCCGTCCTCGGCTACGTCGTCGAGCCCCTGAAGCGGATGGCGGGAATAGAGGAGATCGACGGGAGAATCCTTATGGAGAACTCCAGATTAGCGGGTATGTTCGACATCGAGGACATGGGAGACCTGAGGTACCTCCGCGAGCAGGTGGCGGGGAAGGTTGGCATAAGCATCGCGGAGCTTGAAACGGCTGTGAGACCCTATGAATTGATCTACGCGGTAGCAGACCACACTAAGACCCTGACGTTCATGCTGGCCGACGGCGTTATCCCCTCCAACGTCAAGGCAGGTTACCTGGCAAGGCTCCTCATAAGGAAGAGCATAAGACACCTCCGCGAGCTCGGTCTGGAAATACCGCTGGCTGAAATTGTCGCCATGCACATCAAGGAGCTCTCGCCGACATATCCCGAGTTCAAGGAGATGGAAGATGTCATCCTGGATATAATAAACGTCGAGGAGAAGCGTTACCAGGAAACGCTCAGGCGTGGAAGCGACCTCGTGAAGAGGGAAATAGTGAAACTCAAGAAGGCAGGGAAGGAGGAAATCCCCCTCGAAAAGCTGATACTCTTCTATGAGAGCCATGGCCTAACTCCAGAGATAGTGGCCGAAGTGGCGCGAAAGGAAGGTATCAAGGTTGAGATCCCGGACAACTTCTACACCTTAATTGCGGAGAAAGCAGGGAAGGCTGAGAAGAAGGCGGCTGGCGAATACGCCGTTGACTTCGAGCTCGTCAAGGGACTGCCGAACACGAGGACGCTCTACTACGAGGACCCCTTCATGAAGGAGTTTAACGCGGAAGTTCTCAAAGTTATAGACGACTGGGTAATCTTGGATAGGACTGCCTTTTACCCCGAGGGCGGTGGCCAGCCCTACGACCTCGGCGAGCTGGACGGTGTGAGGGTTCTGGACGTCCAGAAGGTTGGAAAGGTAATCCTCCACCGCGTTGATAACTCCGAAGGCTTCAAGGAAGGTCAGACCGTCCACGGGAAGATCGACTGGGACAGGAGAATCCAGCACATGCGCCACCACACCGGAACCCACGTCCTCATGGGGGCCCTCGTAAGGGTTCTCGGAAAGCACGTCTGGCAGGCTGGAAGCCAGCTCCATAGCGACTGGGCAAGGCTTGACATAAGCCATTACAAGCGCATAACCGAGGAGGAGCTCAGAGAAATCGAGCGCCTCGCGAATCGCGTCGTCATGGAGAACAGAAAGGTAACCTGGGAGTGGCTGCCGAGAACCGAGGCTGAGATGAAGTACGGCTTCAGGCTTTACCAGGGCGGTGTCGTCCCCGGAAGGGTCATCAGGGTGCTCAACATCAAGGACTGGGACGTCCAGGCCTGCGGTGGAACGCATCTACCTAACACCGGGCTCATAGGCCCTATTAAGATTCTCAGGACCGAGCGCATACAGGACGGTGTCGAGAGGATAATCTTTGCGGCGGGAGAGGCCGCGGTTGACTGGATGCAGGAGACTGAGAGACTTCTCAAGAGAACCGCCGAAATCTTCCGCGTTCCTCCGGAGAATGTTCCTGAAACCGCCGAGAGGTTCTTCAACGAGTGGAAGGAGGCAAGAAAGGAGGTCGAGAAGCTCAGAAAGGAGCTGGCGAAGCTACTCGTCTACGAGCTTGAGGGCAAAGCTGAGAAAATCGGCGAGGTGGAGTTCATAGGGGCCCTCGTTGAGGGCGCGATGGACGATCTCCGCGAGGCCACCAACAAGCTCAGAAAGGTGAACAGAGTGGTTGTCCTCATCAGCAGGGAGGGCCACTTCGTCGTTGCCGTTGGTGATGACCTCGACCTTAAAGCTGGCGAGCTGGCCAGAGTAATAACCTCCGTTGCAGGCGGTGGTGGCGGCGGAAGGGAGGAGCTCGCCCAGGGCAGGATAAAGAACCCGCTGAAGGCGGAGGATGCGATAGAGGAGGTTAAGAAGAGGCTTGGCTGAGCTTTTTTACTCTTCTCTTGATTCAATCCCCTGAGGTGTCCTCAATCAAGGTCAAAACCTTAACCCGGGAAATAGCCTCCTTGGCGGGAGAGCTTGGACTCAAAGCCGTTCCCGAGTACAGAACGCCCGACGGCACGAGGATAGACGTGGCGATTCTGAATGACGGACAAAAGCTCCTCGCCATCGAGCTTGAGGCTTCCTTCAAGTGGTTCCCCCAGAGGGTCCTCTACGACGTAGTTAAAGCCCATCGCGCCGGCTTCCCAGAGCTGTGGGTAATCACGCCCTTCAGGACCAGTCCCGGCTGGGTAGAGGGCTATGCCAAAGAGGTCGGGCTCAAATTGGAAATAAAAAGTGATAAATCCCTAATCGACAAACTCAGAGCCCGGTTGGCTCGTCTATGAAGAAAACGTTCACCCCAAACTTTTCTTTCACGACCTCCATCAGTGCCTTAACTCCGAGTGTCTCGGTCTTGTAGTGGCCAGCAACGAGAACGCTCTGGGGCAGGTCGATGGCCGTTAGATAATCCGCGTGGGTGAACTCTCCAGTTATAAGGAGGTCGATGTCCTTTCTGTGGGCTTCTTCCAAAGCGAAAGCCCCTGCCCCACTTATTGCCCCAACGGTTTTAATTTTGCGCTTCCCGAACTCGTAGGTTTTAACGGTTGTATCGAGCTTTTCAGCTATTACCTGGGCGACTTTCTCTATCGGTTGCGGCTCCTCGAACTCTCCATAGAAGCCTATGCTTAAGCCTCTGTAGTCTCCAAAGGGTCCCTTTGGCTCGAGTCCTAGGAGCTTCAAAAGCCCGACGTTGTTTCCTACCTCTGGGTGGGCGTCGAGGGGCAAGTGGGCAGCGTAGAGGTTTATTCCACCCTCCATGAGGGCCTTCAGCCGTTTGTAGTGTATCCCGGTGATGTATCCAAGGCCGCCCCATATCATGCCGTGGTGGACCATCAGCATGTCGGCTTTTCCCTTAACGGCCCGCTCTATGGTTCTCAGCGTTGTATCAACCGCAAAGGCAACCCTCTCAACTTTCCCCCTCCCCTCCACCTGGAGGCCGTTGCTCGATTTGTCGGGAAAAGCCGAGATGTTGAGATACTCGTCGAGAAAGGCAACGAGCTCGTCGCGGTTCATTCTCTCACCCCATATTCATTTGGTGAATTATTCACTAACTGAATATGTCCGGCAAACCCTTTTAAAACCGAGCCTCAACTCCAGCCGAGAGGTGTTGAGATGGGTGAGGGTGAGTTTAGGAAGGCCGTTGAGGAGCTCGCGAGGGCCGTCATGAAGGGCGAGATAAAGAGCCGTGAGGAGCTCAACAGGTACAAGATAGCCGTATCCAGGAAGTATCATCTCTCAAAGATTCCCGGTAACTCGGACATCCTCAAGGCCATCCCTGAGGAGAGAAGGGAAGAGTTCAGGGAACTGCTCAAAAGGAAGCCCGCTCGTACAATAAGCGGCGTGGCAGTCGTGGCTATGATGACCAAGCCCTTCCCGTGCCCACACGGGCGTTGCATATACTGCCCCGGCGGGCCGAGCGTTGGCTCTCCGCAGAGCTACACTGGGAGGGAGCCCTCAGCTTTGAGGGCCGTTCAGAGCGCCTATCATCCCTACATCATCATGATGCGTCGCCTTAAACAGCTCACCGACATAGGGCACGACGTCGACAAGGTCGAGGTCATCATCCAGGGAGGTACTTTTCCAGCGGTTGATCTCGACTACCAGGAGTGGTTCGTTAAAGAGGCATTCAAAGCGATGAACGACTTCCTGCACTTCAGGGATATAAAAAACCTCGATGAGAAGCTCGTCAGGCTAATTGTTAAGGGAGATGAGTCCGTCTTTGATGAGGACCCGAAGTTTAAGGAAGCATGGGAGAAAACCCACTCAAAGCCCTACTACTACCTCGAAGACGAGCAGAGGAAGAACGAGAGGGCCAAGGTCAGGATGGTCGGCTTGACCATCGAAACCCGTCCGGACTGGGCCTTTGAGAGGCAAATAGACAGAATGCTGAAGCTCGGAACAACGAGGGTCGAGCTCGGCGTCCAGACGATATTCAACTTCATCCACGAGCGGACTAAAAGGGGTCACGGCGTTGAGGAAATCGTTAAGGCCACCCAGCTCCTCCGCGACGCTGGCCTTAAAATCAACTACCACATAATGCCCGGTTTACCTGGTAGTAACTTCGAGCGCGACCTCTACACTTTTCAGGCTATCTTCGAGGATCCCCGCTTCAGACCGGACATGTTGAAGGTGTACCCCACCTTAGTTACCGCCGATGCACCGCTCTATCGCTGGTGGAAGGAGGGTAAATACCGGCCATACCACACGGAAGAAGTCGTTGAGCTTCTGGTTGAGGCATACAGGCTCTTTCCCAAGTGGGTTCGCGTTATGAGGATTCAGCGCGATATTCCAGTTCAGCTCATCGTTGACGGCGTCAAGCACTCCAATTTGGGTCAGTTGGTCTTCAACGAGCTGGTTAAGAGGGGCATAAAACCGAGGGAGATTCGCTTTAGGGAAGTCGGTCACATGATGGAGAAGTTTGGAATCCAGCCCGAAACCGAGCACATCAAACTGCTCCGTGAAGACTACGATGCATCGGGCGGAAGGGAGATATTCCTCAGCTTTGAGGACACAAAGAACGACATCCTCATCGGCTTCCTCCGCCTCAGAATTCCGAGCGAAGAGGCCCACCGGAGGGAGATAAACTGCTGTCCCTCAGCCATAGTCAGGGAGCTCCACGTTTACGGCCCGCTCGTGCCAATAGGTGGAAAGCCGAAGTACGAGTGGCAGCACCGGGGCTACGGCAGGGAGCTGTTGGTGGAGGCCGAGAGGATAGCGAGAGAGGAGTTCGACGTCAGGAAAATACTTGTTATCAGCGGTGTCGGCGTGAGGGCTTATTACCGGAAGTTCGGCTACCGTAAAAACGGCCCCTATGTGGCAAAGAGGCTCGATAGGGGCTACGCGGACCTTGAGAAGGAGTCCACTTCAATGGACACCTGAACACGTGAGGTGACCCCATGCGCTTCAAACCCAGGCCCTTCCGGGAACCGGTGTCCTTCAGGTGTCTCTACTGCCTCGACTGCTGCAGAGGGAGGCACGTGTATCTGACGCTGAAGGACATTGAGGAGATAGCGAAGACCGGCCATGACCCCCAGGATTTCGTAACGTTCTCGGTTGAGGGAAATAGGATACGCTTCGTTCTCAGCGTTAGGGAGTGGGATTTGGGCTGCATTTTCCACGACCCGGAGACCGGGAGGTGTCGGGTACACGACGCCAACCCCATAATCTGCCGTATCTATCCATTCATGGTCTCCCGCAAGCCCCTCGGCGTTGAGGGAGAAAAGCCGTTTCACTACAAAGGCCAAGAACTGTGGCTCTATTACGATGAGGGCTGCCCGGGAATAAACGCGGAGGGGTCGGACACGACGATAACTCCTGAGGAGATAGCGGAGCTCGGCCTTGGGTTCGAGATGGAGTTCGAGCGTACTGATATGGACGGCTTTGTGAAGTTGCTCGATGGGCTTGACGACTAACCTTTTAAGCTCGGTACCGGGGCTGGAATCATGGAGCGAGAACTTCGCTATCGGCGTGCCTCATCCTGGGAGTACGATCTAATCCTCCGCGAGACAGAGAAGTACGGCGAGCTTAGGCACAGCTTTTTTGCCGTGATTGAGGGGAAGTTCCGCGACGTTTACGCCGTGAACGAAGCTGTCTGGGAGAAGGTAGAAAACCTCAAGCTTAAGCCCTACGCCTACGGGACCTTCGTGGGCACGATAAAGGTGGATAAAAACCTGGTCGAGAAGTTCTATCCCAACGTTGAGTTCTTCTACTTCGTTGAAATCGACAGGAACTACGCCGTTCTAACGCCGAAGGCGGGCTTCCTCTTCACCACCGGAAAGGACGTGCCGAGGAGCGGCGTGAGAAAATACAGCTGGCAGGGGACGAAGAAATTAGTAATCTACGATGAGAACGGGATAATCCTCGGCATAGGGCGGATAAACCCCAAAAGTGGGAAAAAGTTCATTCTGAACGTTACTGACATCGGTGAGCCAATACGGCGGAAGCGCTGATTGAATAGTGCTGGATAAAGGGGTAGAAAAGTTGGGTAACCTTTTAGCCTTTTCCGTTTCTTCTGAGGGCCTCTTCCCAGGTCATTATCATATGTGTATATGTGTCGTCGTCCTCGTATATGCCGCGCTTTATCTCGGAGACGTGGGCGTACTTCGCCTTTATTTTATCCAGGATGTAATCAACGGCGGTCTCCGGATCGGGCCGCGTACCGCAGGTGTATACGTCTATTGCGGCGTAGCCCTCCTCCGGCCAGGTGTGGATTGAGAGGTGGCTCTCTGCGACGACCACCATCCCGCTGACACCGGTAGGGGAGAATCTGAAGAAGTGGGTCATCTTAACCTCCATCTTACCGACCTTGGCCGCCTCTAGGAAGACCTCTCTAAGCTTTTTAGCGTCAGCCAGTATCTCAGGATCGCAGCCGGCGGCCTCAACAACGTAGTGAAATCCGATCGTCCCTATCTCGCCCATGGTTCTCACCCCTGTCCCACTATATCGTTCCCTTTTTAAAGTTAAGCCCGGAAGCTAAGAGCTGTGGTGCGGTCTTTTTAGTGTTAAGCGGTTTTAATCTGCCTGTGAATACATAAAGCTGGCATTTAGCCACGGTTTTTATCATGGGCTGCCGAGCGTTAGCTAGGACATTTTTCCAGCGTTTCTGTCCTCCTTTACTTTTATTCAAGGTTGCGATTTCCTGTACGTCCCTGAACATCCAGAACCATTAATCTTAAAACTCATGGGTCATACTAACGACAAGTTTTGCAAAAAGTCTCGGAAGGGGTGAAAGAATGGCGAAGTCTAAAACCAAAAAGGCGCCTCAGCCCTCCGCGGGTGAGGCTGTTCGACTGAAGAAGCGGGAGAAGCTCAGGTTCCTCTCTAAGATGGGGTATAAAAAAATGATACTTTATCCACTGGCAGTTTTTGTTATTGCCGTCCTTATCCTGGCGGTTCACTTCCCAACCCTTGGAATAGACCTTAAGGGTGGAGTTGTGGTAACCGCAACGGGGATAACCGCAAACCCCGACAATCTGGCCAAGTACATCCACGACCAGACCGGTGTAAACGTGAACGTTGAAAGCTTCACGGGACTTGGAGGCAGCGGTGTAAGGGTGTACGCCCCGGCCGGCACCGACCCGGGGGTGATCATCAGCGCACTGGAAAAGAGGTACCCAAACGCCCAGTACCAGCACAGCGATGTCTCGGCAACCTTTGGTAAACTTGCGCAGAAGCAGGGCATCAAGGCCATAGTTCTGGCGTTTATAGGAATGGCTGCGGTGGTTTTCCTGTTCTTCCGGAACCCGGTCTCATCAACGGCAATAGTATTCTCGGCCTTCTCAGATATGGTCATAGCGGTCGCCACGATGGGGCTGTTCGGAATACAGCTCACAACCGCAACCATAGCGGCCCTTCTGATGCTCATAGGTTATACTGTTGACAGCAACATCCTCCTCACAACGAGGGTTCTCCGCAGGAAGGAAACGGACGTGGAGAGCGCGTACCTTTCGGCGGTTTCAACCGGCTTCACCATGAGCACCACAACCCTGGTGGCCCTGATAGTCCTGCGACTTGTCTCGACATCGGAGGTCATCGACAACATAGCGGTGGTTCTCATCTTCGGTCTCCTCGCGGACTTCATGAACACGTGGATCTTCAACGCGGGCGTTCTCCAGTGGTACCTGGCCAGAAACACCGGAGGTGGTAGGGCATGAAACGCAGAACCAAGAAGCTTCTTCACAACTGGAGGATACTCCTGCTTATCATCGTGCTCGTGGGGGCGATAGCCACCCTTGCGGTTAGGCCCCTCACTTACGGTATAGACATAAGCGGTGGCGTTGCCATAGTGGCCCAGACCGAGCATCCCGTTGACAAGGGCACCATGGACACCGTTGTTCACTCACTGCAGAACAGACTCAACACCTTTGGACTGCGCGACATCAGCGTGGAAGCCCAGGGCGGTGGAGGCGGCAGCTATCAGATAGTGCTGGTGAAGGTCGCCAACGTCTCCAGTGAGGCTGAGGTGAAGGCCCTCAAGGACGTTATACAGAGCCAGGGTGTCTTCTACATGGAGTTTGATGGGACCGTCTTTGGAACGGGTAAGGACGTCGAGTACGTTGGGTATTACAAGCTGGAACCGGCTGGAAACGGCGTCCGCTGGAACGTACCGTTTAGGATATCAAAGAGCGCCGCCAGCAAGTTTGCAAAGCTCGCCAAGGGCAAGCCCAACTGGCCGGTGGACATGTACCTCGATCCCCCGGTCAACGCGCTCCTCGTGGTTCCCCAGAGCGTGTACAAACTCATGAACAGCTCGACCTTCAACTCCCAGGCGCCTCAGGCACCCACCCTCCTTCAGAGGATCTCCTCTGCGTTCAACACCACAACCATTGCCTACGCAAACCAGACTGCTGCGGAGATAGCCAAGCTCGCCAAGGGCAAGGATAAGGTTGTTCTCGTCGGCGTCGGCGAGAACTTGGTGAAACCCCTGAAGGCCATGAACATAACGACCAGGTACATTGAGCGCGGTGTCGGAGAGACCGACAATCAGCTCATCATCCGCACCCTGGGACTCTACGGCCCTTACGCGGTGGATCCCGATCTCGCCCAGGGGATTCCTCACCAGGACGTTCAGATCACGGGAACCGCCGCGAACAGGGTGGCCGCTGAGCAGGAGGCCAACACCGTCTACACCGTCCTTAAGAGCGGTTCGCTACCGGTTAAGCTCAACGTTATAGGAACCGAGTTCATATCACCCAGGTTGGGGGAGAACTTCAAGAAGCAGGCCGCCTATGCCGGATTGGGCGCCCTGATAGCCGTCCTTTTGGTGGTCTACCTCCACTACAGGAGATGGAAGATAGCCATTCCAATAGCATCCACAAGCCTCTTTGAGGTCACGATAATACTCGGTGTCGCAGCGCTCATCAAATGGAACCTTGACCTTCCGAGTATAGCAGGTATCATCGCGGCCATAGGTACGGGCGTTGACCAGCAGGTCGTTATAACGGACGAGCTCCTTGGTGGGATGGGCCAGAGCAGGATCAGCAGAAGGTCGAGTCTCCTGAAGAGGATGGGACGTGCGTTCTTCATCATCCTGGCCTCCGCAACGACCACCATAGTGGCTATGGCGTTCCTGCTGTTCTACTTCGTGGGAACGCTTAAGGGCTTTGCCTTCACCACGATACTTGGGGTGCTCATCGGGGTTCTCATAACGAGACCCGCGTACGCCGAGATAGCCAAATACCTGCTCGGTGAGGACTGATGTTCGTCGTGATAATGGGCGCCGGTAGGGTCGGCTACCTCGTGGCCAAGATGCTGGAGCAGGACGGCCACGACGTCACCATAGTTGAGATGGACAAGGAGAGGGCCAAGGAGCTCTCCCTCCTTGTCAACGGTCTGGTCATAGAGGGCGACGCAACCGACCCGAAGACCCTGGAGGAGGCCAACATAAAGCAGGCGGACGCTTTTGCGGCCTTGACTGGTAAGGATGACGCTAACCTGCTCGCCTGCATTCTTGCCAAGCATCTGAACCCCAACGTCAGAACGTCCCTCAGACTCGGAAACCCGAAGAACAAGCGCATATTCGAGGAGGTCGGCGACCTGAAGAAGTACTTTGACTTCGTCATAAGTCCCGAGGAGATAGCGGCTGAGTACATCAGCAGAAACATCGTCACCCCCGGCTTTGATAGGGTTCTGTTCCCTGGGGAAGGGGCGGAGATAGTGCGCTTCCACCTAACGGGGGACAACGAGGTGGCGGGCAAGCTTGTGAAGGACCTGAAACTTCCAAGGGACGCATTGATAGTCGCGGCCTACGATGAGAGGGGGAACCTGATAATCCCATCCGGTGACACGAAGCTCCCAGAGAGGGGGCAGATAATAATCTTTGCAAAGAACAACGTTCTGGACGATGTTAAGGGCCTTTTTGAAAAGAGAAAGTCTGAAAACGAAAAGACCTAGACCCATATCCTCTTTTTGTTTATCTACCCCTGCTCGGAACCATTCCATGCCCTGGTTGGGGGGTTTACCATAAACTATTTAAACCGGTTAGGGAAGCCAAAAGTGGCTTAAGGGTGCCTGTTTTCAATTTCATTGGGGGGCTGATCATGGAGGACGTCATCAAACAGATTGTTGAGGCCGAGAAAAAAGCAGAGGAACGTATTGAACGCGCCAAGGAGGACGCTAGGGAGATAGTTCTCAAGGCGAGAGAAGAGGCCAAGCTGATTGAAGAGAACATCCTTAAAGAAGCGGATGAGAAGGCCAGGTCCATTATTGAAACGGCCCGACATGAGGGGGAGGATGAGGCTAAAAAGATCATCACAGGGGGGGAGGAGGAGCTTGAAAAACTCAGGTCGAAGGCGATGGCCAACTTTGAGGCCGCTGTATATGAGGGAGTAGAGCTCATAAGAGGGGGCTGACATGTTCAGGCCGGAGGAGATGCTTAAACTCGAGATAATAACGCTCAACCGCTACAAGGACACCCTGCTGACCTACCTTCATGAGGAGGGTGTGGTCGAGATCCGTGAAGTGAACGTGGACATCGCCCAAAATGATTCGCCCAACGAGTTCCATAGGAAGGCCGCCTCGTACAGTATCACGATATCCCGGCTGGCTGATTTTCTTAAAGCCTACAAGAAAAGTGCCGGTGGAGGAATTAAGAGTTTCATATTTCCCCCAGAGCCCGTAAGGAAAACCTACAGATACGAGGGTATTGAGAAGCTTATAAAGGACGTTGAGGCGTTCCTGAGTATCGTTGAGCCAGAGATCAAGGCGGTTGAGGGGAAGATAACCTCCACCCAGACTGAGATAGAGCGCATAAAGGGAGACATGGCCGTACTTGAACTTCTCTCGTGGCTCGACCTTGACGTGTCATACCTCCGCTCAACTGATATGCTCGAAATAGTTGTTGGAACTGTGGATAAGAACAGGTTCAGGGCCCTCGTTGATGACGTCAAGGGGGCAACTGAGGGCCGCTTTACGGTGGTCTCCAAGGAGTTCAAGGACAAGGTTATGGTGGTTTTCCTCTTCTTGAAGGAGGACTACGAAAAGGCCAACCCCGTCCTGGCCAAGCACTCCCTTGAGAGGATAGAGGTTCCCGAAGGGAATGGGACACCGAAGGAGCTTCTAAAGGTCTATGAGGAAAAACTGGAGTCCAAGGAGAGAGAACTTGAGGCCGCCAGGAAGGATGCCGAGATGCTCGCGAAGCGGTACTACGAAGACGTTAGGTTCTACCAGGAACTTATGGAGAACGAGAGGGACAAGGCCTCGGTTCTTCCGATGCTCGCCAGGACCAACATGACGTTTGCAATGACGGGCTGGGCCCCAAGGAATAGGGTGAACTCTATAATTGAGGGCATCAGACGCGTCACCGAGGGGAAGGTCTACATCCATGTTAAGGATCCCTCCGAGGAGGAGCTGGACGAGATCCCGATAAAACTCAAGAACCCGAAGTGGGCCAGGCCGTTTGAGATGCTCACGGAGATGTACGGCGTTCCAAAATACAACGAGTTCGATCCCACCCCCATAATAGCATTTACCTATTCGTTCTTCTTCGGCTTCATGCTCACCGATTTCTTCTACGGTCTCATAGTGGGCGTGGTAGCGGCCCTGCTCGTTAAGGGGCACCGTAGGTTCAACGACGGCACGTACAAGTTCGCGTACACCCTGCTCATCAGCTCCCTCTTCACGATGGGCATGGGCGCCCTATTCGGCAGCTACTTCGGCAACGCTGGAGACGTGGTCCTCCAGTACATCACGGGAAACCCCAGCGCCCACTTCCCGCGTATAGCGGATGCCCTCCGGGACCCGATGTTCGTCCTGATCCTAGCGCTGGCCATAGGTCTCGCTCACCTATTCACAGGTTACACCCTTGGTTTCATCGTTCGCTGGAAGAACAAGGACAAGATGGGCGCCATACTCGAGCAGCTTCCCTGGATGATCATAATCCTCAGCATAGTGCTCTTCGCCACCAAGAACCCGGTACTTGCAATGCCGGCGAAGGGGCTGTTTGGGCTTGGTCTCATCCTCTTTGCGGTGGGCGAAATAGTCGCGAACGGTGGACTGGCTGGGCTGATGATAATCTCCGACTTCTTTGGCTTCGTTGGAACGTGGCTCAGCTACGCTAGGCTCATGGCCTTGGCCCTTGCGACGAGCGGTATAGCTATGGTCGTCAACGTCTTGGTGGCTATGGTCTGGGGCATAAAAATAAGCGCGGTTCCCCTAGGCATTGTGCTTGGCCTCATAGTGTTCATTGGAGGCCAGCTGTTTTCGACCGCCATAAACGCCCTTGGAGCTTTCGTTCACTCTCTCCGTTTGCAGTACGTTGAGTTCTTCGGAACGTTCTACTCCGGAGAAGGCAAACCCTTTGAGCCCTTCAGGGCGAAGAGGGAGGTTTCAAAACTGGAAGTTGAGGTTGAAGCTTAAGGAGGTGTTTGAAAGATGGATCCGATAGTTTACGTATCCCTTGGAGCGGCCCTTGCGGCCGGACTTGCCGGAGCAGCTTCGGCATTCGGTGTTGGTGTTGCAGGTGCAGCTGCAGCCGGAGTAGTCGCAGAGGACGAGAAGAACTTCAAAAATGCCCTTATCCTCGAGGGTCTGCCAATGACCCAGAGCATCTACGGGCTGATTACGCTGTTCCTGATACTCCTGAGTGCCGGTATTATCGGCGGCGGCTTCAAGTTCACCGCCAGCACCCCTGACAACATCGTCAAGAGTGCAATCCTCCTCGGTGCCGGTCTCACCGTTGGTCTCACCGGCCTTTCGGCCATCCCGCAGGGTGTCATAGCCAGCGCCGGTATCGGTGCCGTCGCCAAGAACCCGAAGACCTTCACCCAGGGCATCATCTTCGCGGCAATGGCTGAGACCATGGCCATCTTCGGTCTCGTCGGTGCACTGATAATGATAGCCACTGGAGTTGGCCTCTGAGCCCTCCAACTTTCTTTGTCTTGAAGGGGGAATGTAAATGGAAGGGGCAGAGCGTATAATCCAGGAGATAAACAGGGAAGCGGAGCAGAAAATCCAGTACCTACTCAGTGAGGCCCAGGAAGAAGCCAATAAGATCCTGGAGGAGGCAAAGAAAAGGGCCGAGGTCAGGGCCGAGTGGATACTCAGAAAGGCCCAGACAGGTGCCGAGATAGAGAAACAGCGTATAATAGCCGGCGCCAAGCTGGAGGTCCGGAAAAGGCGTCTTGCCCTTCAGGAGGAACTCATCCAGAAGGTTATCACAGCGCTCCACGATAGGCTTTCCCAACTTCCGGACGAGGAGTACTTTCCAATGCTCGTTGACCTAACCTCTGAAGCGGTTAACGAACTTGGAATGCCAAAGGCCCGCATCCTCTCCAACGAAAGGACCCTTAAGCTCCTTAAAGCCAGAAGGGACGAATTCGAAAGCGCGGTAGCTGATAAAGTCGGCAGGAATGTGAAAATGGACATCGGTGAGCCTATCAGCACCATTGGTGGTGTGCTGGTTGAGAGCGAGGACCGCAGCGTTAGGGTGGATAACACTTTCGAGGCGAGGATGGAAAGGTTTGAAAGTGATCTCAGGGCCCGTATCGCCAAGGCTCTATTCGGGTGAGGGTGATGGAAGCAGGGACGATAACCGGAATCCTTGACACGACACTTGCGCTCGTGTTTACCTGGGTAGCGTACAAAACGGGCTCCTACATATACAAGTACACCCCATACTCCTACCCCAACGCGAGGATAAACGCGATGGAGGCCAAACTCCTCACCGAGCAGAGGTTCAACGAACTCGCGGAGAGCCGGACCCTGAACAACTTCATCGTCAGTCTTGAGGACACCGACTACAGGGAGTACTTTACCGACGTCTCCGAATACAGCCTTGAAGAGGTTGAGAGGGGACTTGAAAGGGCCTTGGCCGGGACCTACGGGATGATGTTCGACATCCTGCCAAAGAGGGCTGGCCCCTTCTTCAGGCTCCTCTTGGAGGAGTGGGACGTCAGGAACATTGCCAGCGTTGTTAAGGCCAAGAGCCTCGGAGAACCCGCAGGTGACTACGTCATAGAGCTTGGAGGCATGGTTCCCAAGGTGAAGGCGATGGTCGAGGCCAAGAGCATGGAGGAGATGCTGGTCATCTTGGAGGGTTCCCCATACGAGGAACCTTACCAGAAGTTGCTACTTGGGGAGATCAGCCTCCAGGAATTTGAAACGGAGCTGTACAGAATGCACTACTCGAAGCTCTTGGACTACGCCCTCTCAAGAAAAGGGGAGGAGAGGGTGATCCTTGAGGAGTTCGTGAGGCTCAAGATAGACAAACTCAACATCCTGACCCTCCTGAGGGCAAAAGCGGCCCGTATGTCTGCCGAGGAAATAAGGCCCCTCCTCATAAACTGCGGGAGCTTGAAGCTTGATTCAATGCTCCACGTCGACGACCTGAGCATGGCCCTTGCTGAGCTGGACGGGACGAAGTACGGTCAGGTAATACGTGACGTCAGGGAAGAAGTCGAGAAGGATCTCAGTTTGCTGGAGAGAACCCTTGAGGGCCACATCGTAACCCGCATGAACGAACTCACACGGTTCTATCCCCTAAGCGTTGCCACTCCCCTCAACTACATAGTGCGGAAGGAGCGCGAGATCAGAAAGCTCAGGGCTATTGCAAAGCTGATCGCCGATGGAATGCCTGCTGAGAGAATAAAGGGAATCGTGGGTGGTGTCGCATGAAGATCGCGGTGCTTGGTGACAGGGATACTGCCCTGGGCTTTAAGCTGGCCGGGGCTCATGAGGTTTATCCCTTCGATACCACTCCGTTGGAGATCGAACGGCTCAAGAACAAGGTTGACGAGCTGGTTGGAAGGGAGGACATCGGAATCATACTCATAACGGAGGGGCTGGCTCAGAGGATTGAGTTGCCGGACGTTACGTTCCCTATCATTCTTCAAGTGCCGGACAAGTCCGGTACTAACTACGGGGAAGAAAGCATTAAGGAGATAGTTAGAAGGGCAATCGGTGTTGAGCTGAAGAGGTGAAGGAGAATGGGAAAGATAATTAGAGTTACTGGTCCGTTGGTCGTTGCGGATGAAATGAGGGGCTCCAAGATGTACGAGCTCGTTCGCGTCGGCGAAATGGGACTCATAGGGGAAATAATCCGGCTTGAGGGTGACAGGGCCGTCATCCAGGTCTATGAGGAGACCTCCGGCATAAGGCCCGGGGAGCCGGTCGAGGGAACCGGTGCTTCACTCAGCGTTGAACTTGGTCCGGGCCTTCTCACTGCCATGTACGACGGAATCCAGAGACCGCTCAACGTCCTCAGGGAGCTGAGTGGCGACTTCATAGCGAGGGGTCTCACCGCCCCGGCCCTGCCCAGGGACAAGAAATGGCACTTCAACCCGAAGGTCAAGGTTGGTGATAAAGTTGTTGGCGGAGACGTACTCGGCGTCGTCCCCGAGACGGACATCATAGAGCACCGTGTTCTCGTTCCTCCGGGAGTAGAGGGCGAGGTAGTGGAGGTAATCGAGGAGGGCGACTACACCATTGAGGAGGTTATTGTCAAGGTCAAGAAGCCGGACGGGGGCATTGAGGGACTCAAGATGTACCACAAGTGGCCCGTCCGCCTCAAGAGGCCCTACAGGACAAAACTCCCGCCGGAGGTTCCGCTCATCACCGGACAGAGGACCATAGACACCTTCTTCAGCCAGGCGAAGGGTGGAACTGCCGCCATCCCCGGTCCGTTCGGTTCAGGAAAGACCGTCACCCAGCACCAGCTTGCCAAATGGAGTGATGCCCAGGTCGTCGTCTACATAGGCTGCGGTGAGCGCGGGAACGAGATGACCGACGTCCTTGAGGAGTTCCCGAAGCTCAAGGACCCGAAGACCGGAAAGCCGCTTATGGAGAGGACCGTTCTCATAGCCAACACCTCGAACATGCCGGTCGCGGCCAGGGAGGCCTCAATCTACACCGGAATTACAATAGCCGAGTACTTCAGGGACATGGGCTACGACGTCGCTCTCATGGCAGACTCCACATCGAGATGGGCTGAAGCTCTGCGTGAAATCTCAGGCCGTCTCGAGGAGATGCCGGGTGAGGAGGGGTACCCTGCTTATCTCGCGAGCAAGATTGCCGAGTTCTACGAGAGAGCTGGAAGGGTTGTAGCCCTCGGAAGCGACGAGCGCATTGGTAGTGTCTCTGTCATAGGTGCCGTTTCGCCGCCGGGCGGTGACTTCAGCGAGCCGGTCGTCCAGAACACCCTCCGTGTCGTCAAGGTTTTCTGGGCCCTCGACGCGGACCTCGCGAGGAGGAGGCACTTCCCGGCCATCAACTGGCTGCGGAGCTATTCCCTCTACCTGGATGCCATACAGGGATGGTGGGAGCGGAACGTTGACCCCGACTGGAGGAAGATGCGCGACAGGGCTATGGCGCTCCTCCAGAAGGAGGCTGAGCTGCAGGAGATAGTCAGGATAGTCGGTCCAGATGCACTGCCGGATAGGGAGAAGGCGGTGCTCATAGTCACGAGGATGATACGTGAAGACTACCTCCAGCAGGATGCCTTCGACGAGGTCGACACCTACTGCCCGCCGAAGAAGCAGGTCACCATGATGCGCGTAATCCTCAACTTCTACAACAAGACCATGGAGGCTGTTGACCGCGGTGTTCCGGTGGAGGAGGTAGCCAAGCTTCCGGTCAGGGAGAGGATAGGCCGTATGAAGTACGAGCCCGAGATTGAGAAGGTCAAAGTGCTCATCGATGAGACAAACGCTCAGTTCGGGGAGCTGTTTAAGAGGTACGGGGCGTGATGTCGATGCCGGGAATGGAGTACTCAACCGTTAGCAAGATTTACGGGCCACTCATGATCGTTCAGGGCGTCAAGGGCGTCGCCTACGGCGAGGTTGTAGAGATAGAGACCGATAGTGGAACGAAGAGGAAGGGTCAGGTTCTTGAGGCCAGACAGGACATGGCAATCGTCCAGGTCTTTGAGGGAACGCGCGACCTTGACGTCAAAACGACGCGCGTTCGCTTCACCGGTGAGACCCTCAAGGTTCCAGTTTCGATGGATATGCTCGGCAGGGTCTTCAACGGTATCGGAAAGCCGATCGACGGTGGGCCGGAGATCATACCCGAGGACAGGCGCGACGTCCACGGTGCACCCCTCAACCCTGTTGCCCGGGCTTATCCGAGGGACTTCATCCAGACCGGTGTCTCGGCCATAGACGGTATGAACACCCTCATCCGCGGTCAGAAGCTGCCCATCTTCAGCGGTTCCGGTCTTCCGCACAACATGCTCGCCGCCCAGATAGCCAGGCAGGCCAAGGTCCTCGGTGAGGAGGAGCAGTTTGCGGTGGTCTTCGCCGCGATGGGTATCACCTACGAGGAGGCCAACTTCTTTAAGAAGAGCTTCGAGGAGACTGGTGCTATCGAGAGGGCCGTCCTCTTCCTCAACCTCGCCGATGACCCGGCAATCGAGCGCATCATCACCCCGCGTATGGCACTCACCGTTGCGGAGTACCTTGCCTACGACTACGACATGCAGGTTCTGGTTATACTAACCGACATGACCAACTATGCGGAAGCTCTGCGTGAGATTTCCGCGGCGAGGGAAGAGGTCCCCGGAAGGCGTGGTTATCCGGGTTACATGTACACCGACTTGGCGACCATCTACGAGCGTGCCGGCCGTGTCAGGGGCAGAAAGGGCTCCATCACGCAGGTGCCCATCCTGACGATGCCGGACGACGACATCACCCACCCGATTCCAGACCTGACTGGCTACATCACAGAGGGGCAGATAGTCCTCAGCAGGGAGCTTCATAGGAAGGGTATCTATCCACCCATCGACGTCCTCCCGAGCCTCAGTCGTCTGATGAAGGACGGTATCGGGAAGGGGATGACCAGGGAAGAACATCCACAGCTCAGCCAGCAGCTCTACGCTGCTTACGCAGAAGGACGCTCCCTGAGGGATCTCGTGGCGGTCGTCGGAGAGGAGGCACTCAGCGAGACCGACAGGAAGTACCTAAAGTTCGCCGACCGCTTTGAGAGGGAGTTCATTGCCCAGCGCTACGACGAAGACAGGAGCATCTTCGAGACCCTCGACCTCGGATGGGAGCTTCTCGCCGAGCTTCCGGAGAGCGAGCTCAAGCGTGTCAGGAAGGAATACATCCTCAAGTACCACCCCAAGTACAGGAAGAGGGGCGAGTGAGCCCCTATCAACCTTTTAGGTGGTCAAGATGGCAGAACTGCTCAACGTGAAGCCGACACGGATGGAGCTCCTCAACCTCAAACGACGTATAGCCCTGGCAAAGAAAGGTCACAAGCTCCTCAAGGACAAACAGGATGCCCTTATCATGGAGTTCTTCACCATCTACGATGAGGCGCTGAGTCTGCGGCATGAACTCGGTCAGAAGATGGCCGAGGCGTACGGTGTGCTTCAAATGGCGGAGATAGACGTTGGCACGCTGCGTCTCCGTGAGATAAGCCTCTCGGTCAAACCCAACCGTGAGGTCGAGATAAAAAGGCGGAACGTCATGGGGGTTCCGGTTCCCCTCATAGAGTCCGAGTCCTTCAGGAGGAGCACCCCGGAACGTGGGTACCCCTTTGTGTCAACATCGCCGAGGGTTGACGTTGCATCGGAGAAGTTTGAAGAAGTTCTCGACCTTGTGGTTCGCCTGGCTGAGGTGGAGGAGACCCTCAAGAGGCTCGCGAAGGAGATAGAGGTCACCAAGAGGCGCGTCAACGCGCTCGAATACATTATAATCCCGCGCATGGAAGCCACCGTCAAGTTCATAAAACAGAGACTGGACGAGATAGAGCGCGAGAACTTCTTTAGGCTGAAGAGGGTCAAGGCCCTCATCGAGGCCAGGGTCCAGGCCGAGGGCTCCTGACGGAACCCTTTTATTATCCCGTTTCCTTTTCTTTCCGGTGGTTTCATGACGGAGAAACTGTTCTATGCCGACGCTTATCTCAGGGATGCGGAGTCGGTGATCAGGAAGGTTGAGCTGGAGAAGGGAAGGGCAAGGGTTCTCCTAGAGGGAACGATTTTCTATCCTAATGGTGGTGGCCAGCCCTCTGACCGGGGAACGATAGCCGGCGAGGGCTTCAGGATAACCATTGAAAATGTCGAGGGTAAGGAAGATGTATGGCACGAGGGACGGCTTGAGGGCAGGGTTCCGGAGCCTGGTGAGGGTGTTAGGCTGATCCTCGACTGGGAACGGCGTTACGAGAACATGAAGGCTCATACCGGTCAGCACATCCTTTCTGCCGTCATAAAGGACCTGCTCGATGCCAATACGACCGGCTTTCAGATATTCGATACTTACAACAAGATCGAGATAGACTACCCGGGCGAGCTCACTTGGGATACCGTACTGGAGATCGAGAGGGTGGCCAACGGGGTCGTGTGGCGTGACCTTCCAGTTGAGGTGGAAGTTTATGGGGAACTCCCCTATGAGCTCAGAAAAAGGCTCAGGAAGGAGCTCTCCGATAAAGTCAGGCCCCCGATAAGGATAGTCTCCATTCCAGGGGTTGACGTGATACCCTGCGGCGGGACGCACGTGAGGAGCACCCGTGAGGTCGGTATCATAAAGGTCGTCGACTTCTACCGGAAGAGCAGGAAGCTCTGGCGCATCGAGTTCGTCTGTGGAAACCGGGCGCTGAAGTACCTGGACGGGCTTATGGCGGACTACTGGCTGAGCCTCGATGAGATGCCGAACAAGAACCGTCCGCTCGTAGAGCGAGTGAGGGAGCTTAAAGCTGAGTTGGAGGCTCTGAAGGCTCAAAAAGATTCCCTTAGACGGTCCCTTTTGGAGTGGAAGGCAAAGGCACTGCTGGAAACGGCGGAGGAGGTTAAGGGACTGAGGGTGATTGTTCATCTGGAGGAGGCCCAGCTGAAGGACGCCCAAGCGTTTGCAGTTTACCTCGTGGACAGAAATCCGAACACCGTTGCCTTAGTAGCCGGTAATAACTACGTCATCTTCGCTAGAAATCGGGAGGCCGGGAGGGTCTCTATGAGCGAACTGTTGAAGGACGTCCTCTCAACGGTGGGTGGGGGAGGTGGCGGCAGCGAGGTCCTCGCCCGTGGCGGTGGGTTCAAAGTAGCGCCGGAGAAGGTGCTTCGGCTGGCACTGGAGGCTCTGAAGGGTAAGCTTGAGGAGGCTACCTCCCCGTGAGTCATCTCCCTTTGAATGGTTCCTCCAATCCCAGTCTCTTGAATACGATTCTCCTCTGTTCCTCGTGGATGGAGGGGTGTCTCAGCTCCTTCTCCGCCTTATCTCTGCTCATGAGACCGTACCTGACGAGGGCCGCTATCCTTCGCTGTTCAAAGCTGTGTCCGTGCTTCTCCCAGTAGCGCTCCAGTGCGGGCCCGAGGATGAGACAATTTGTCGTGTAGCCTGGCAGCTCAGGGAATTCGAAGGGTAATTTTTCTAGTATCCCAAAGCGCTCTCCCTCCGTCATCATTGAGAGGAGTCTTATCTGGACCACACCTCCTCTCATCTCCCTGTACGGATGGTGGCCGAAGGGAAGTTCGTGTCCCGTGATTATGTAACGGTACCCTTTTCCAACCGCGTACTTCCTTAACCTCTCCATAGTTCTTTTGGAGCAGGCCCGGCAGGGACTCTGACCTTTTAGGAGGGCCTCGCGGAAGATGTCGGAGTAATCATACCTCAGGAGCGTGAACGGGACATCCAGGTGCCTGGCTATTTTTCGGGCGTTCTCTATGGCCTCCTCAGCCATCAGCCCGTGGTCTACCATCACCGCCTCCAGCTCTCGAACCTCATAAACTTTTTTTGCAAGGTACAGGGCAACGACGCTATCCTTCCCCCCAGAGTATGCCACCAGGGCTTCATCGACCCCCACCATGATCTCTTCGAGCTCCTTCCGCACGTCCGCTATGTTCGGGGGGTGCCTTAGGTAGATCTGACATTCCCTGCAGAGCGGCTTCCCATTTATGATGTCTATCTTTGCGGTTCTTTCGTCGTGAACGCAGAGTGAGCACTTCAGCATGAGGCCGGTTGAGTGGCTCCTCTTAAAAGGGTAACCCAAACCGCAAATTTCAAAAGTGCCCCTGTGGAGATAGGCCGGTGATCGTATGAGAGTCGTGGGGGTTGATCCAGGTACTAAGAGCTTTGACATCATCGGACTTGAGAACGGTAGGATACGGCTTGATCTGAGCTTTCCAAGTGAGGTGGTCGCTGAGGATCCTAGAAGAATAGTGAAGGCGATAGAGGATTTTGAGGCGGACTTCATAATAGGCCCATCAGGCTACGGCCTCCCGCTTAAGCGTATAACCGACCTAACCGAGAGGGATCGCTTTGAGATGACCCTTGTTCGGGAGGATGAACTCAAGGAGATTCCGGTTCTAACCGGCCTTCAGGAGATGGTAAACGAGATGGCTGAGAAGGGGATGAACGTCTGGTTCATTCCAGGTGTTATCCATCTCCCGACCGTGCCGGAGTGGAGGAAGTACAACCGGATCGACATGGGAACGGCCGACAAGATGGCGATAACGGTGCTCGGTATTTATGACCGGGCAAAGCGCCTCGGACTTGACTACGGTGACGTCTCATTCGTCCTCCTTGAGGTGGGTTTCGGTTACAACTACGCAGGTGCCGTCGGGGGTGGGAAAATCGTTGATGGCATCGGTGGAACCATTTTTCCGGGTCCAGCCTACGTGAACAGCGGCGCCCTCGATGGAGAGGTGGCGTACCTCATGGGTGGTGTTAAGAAGTGGCACCTCTTCTGGGGCGGGGCGACGGTAATAGCGGCCGACGAGATACTTTCACCTGAGGAGTTCATTAAGAGGCTTGACGAGGAACCCTTCGCGAAGGCTTGGGAGGCAATGAAAGACGGCTTCTTAAAGGCCGTTGCAAGCGAGCTGGCGGTTCTTGGCAACGCTGAGGAGATAATACTATCCGGCAGACTGATGCGTGTAGAGGCCCTGAGGAACGATGTGAAAGACCTCTTCGAGGAGCGTTTTGGTCTTCCCACTGTCATGCAGAGGGGTCTTGGGGGCATGGCGAAGGAGGCCGCACAGGGAAGCGCAATAATAGCGGACGGTTTGGCCGGCGGTGAATTCAGGGGCCTGGTTGAACACGTCGAGATAAAGCGGAGCAGTGGGAGCATCCTCGACTACGTAAGACTTCCGCTGGAGCTTTGACTTGCCCATTTGCCTCATCTTAAACGTTTTAAACGCGATGAAAGACTTTGGCGGCTGGATCTTACCTTTCCCTTGATCTTATCGGTTCTGTTTTTTCCAGTCCGTGCCGAGAAGAAAAGCACCACCGGTGCCACGTTCTGAAGAAGCACTCCCCGGTGCCCCCTTGTCGTGAACCATCCAAAGACCAGCCCAAAGATCAAGCCTGCCACCCAAAGGGAGAGGATAAACCCTCCAGCACCTATCCTTGGACCCTCAGTGATGGAGAGCGTCTTGTAGGCGAGGGCAATGGAGGCCATGAACACGGTCTCCATCAGAAGGGAGAACTTCATCACGTTCCCGATTAGGGAGAGAATACCTCCCTCGCTGTATTCCTTCAAGATTCCCTGGTCGTGAAGACCGTAAACCAGGGTGCGCGTGACATTGGCACCGCTTCTGAATGATAAAAAGCCGAAGAACTCCGCCAGCACGCCGGCGCTTCTGAGCTTCCAGACGGCCCATACCCCCACCGCGATCCAGGTTAGTGTGTGGAGCCAACCGTAGCTCCTCTCATCGTCCTTTGGGATATCCACGCCAAGAATCCGCTTCCAAAGCCTCGTCCCAGCGCCCACGAAAGGTTTCATGACGAGCGTTGCAAGGTTCATCAGTAGGAAGACCGTTAACAGGATTGTCGAGAGGAGCCTCTCCAGCATCGCCTTTCCCGGAATACCTCGGAGGGAATGTTTAAGACTTTTATCCTCTTTAAGATGTGGGCCACGTTCTCTCCCTCTTAACCGAGGGTGCAACCTCCCTTACAACGCGCCTCGCGCTAAAGAGCGTCAGAGGGTCCATCGTCCTGTATACAACCAGCTGACAACCGCTTATTCGGACGTCTATGTATTTTTTCACCCTTATAGCGGTTTTTATCAGTTCTCTAACGCTTTGGGCCCTATCAAAGTCAAGACCTGCCTTCTTCAATCTCTCAACGTTGAGTTCGTGAACCGTCAGCGGCTGGAGCATCATCTCATCCACTCCGAGGGAAGCAGCCAGCTCCGCTATCCTGGGTATCTCGTTGTCGTTTATTCCGGGCATGAATATCGTCCTGACGACGGAGCGGACGCTTTTATCTGAGCCGATTATTCTAAGGGCGTTAATGACGGCATCAAAGGTGTCCGCGTTGGTAATCCTGAGGTGCTTCTCCCTCGTTGATGCGTCGAGACTTATCATGACCAAGTCAAAGTCGAGTTTTTCCCACAGCGCCTCGGTTAGGAGAGAACCGTTGGTCTGGAGGTCGAGCCTCGCCTCTGGAAACCTCTCACGGAGCGTCCTGTTCACCTCAACTATGCGTGGACTTATGAGAGGCTCCCCATACTGGGAGACGGTTATCGCCTTCGGGTTCCCCCAGCCGTAGTATCCGGGTTTGGGAGCCTTTCCGAGCCTAACCGCGACGTTGGAGTAGCAGAAGATGCAGTCGTGATTGCACGCCGGCGTTAACTCATAACTTGGATGGTGGACGGGGTTTGGGTTGCTTAACTCAATTCCCTGACACCCCAGACAGTGGGATGGCTCCTTCATGTCCATGATGAACTCTTTGAGTAGCCTTGCCTCCCGGTTCTCAAGGATCTGAGGCTCCACGCCCATACTTCTCGCAAACTCCTCCCAGCTCATTCTCACGGTCACGGTACTCACCAAACGTGGTGGTCGGGAAGGATTTAAAAAGTGGTTGGTTAGAGGACATCCCTTAAGGCGGGACCCTCAAAAACCGGTCCATCCCTGCACACCAGCCACTTTCCTAGGTTGCAGGAGCCGCAGACACCGATTCCGCACTTCATATATCTTTCCGCTGAGACCTGTACGTTCCGATACCCTGTGATCTTCAGCACTGTCTTGAGCATGGGTTCCGGACCGCAGGCGTAGACTTGGTCGAACTCGTCCAGCCTCTCGGCGAGGACGTCCGTTGGAAATCCTCTTCGTCCGGCCGAACCGTCGTCAGTGGTCACCACCACCTCATCTACGTAGTTCGCGACGTCCATCGGGGCGAGCTCGTCCGCCGAACGGGCGCCGTATATGAGGGTCGTCTTCTCGAACCTGCCCTGGGTCTGCTTGGCCAACGCGTACAGTGGGGGGATTCCTATTCCTCCAGCTATTAGGGCCACTTTTTTTCCACGGGGCTTGAATCCTCCCCCGTATGGTCCACGGAACCACACCCTATTGCCCGGCTCCAGGTCAAACAGCCGTGATGTGAACGGCCCGATGCGCTTGACCACGATGGTATCAACATCGGCCAGGCTGAAGGGCTTCTCTCCAACGCCTGGAAGCCACAGCATGATGAACTGCCCCGCATTGAACTCAACCTTCCTTTCGAATCGAAAGGCCTTCACGTCCTTTGCGACCTTCCATACCTCCCTAAGAACGGTTGTCTCCAACATCGATCCTGGCCCCCTGCGGCTTTCCTGTGGTTTCATCTTCCTCCATAACAACGTTACCCCGGATAACCGTCATTATCACTTTCCCCTTCAATTTTTTGCCTTCCCACGGGCTCCATTTGGATTTGCTGTAGAACTCCTCCGGCTTAACAACCCACTCCCTCCTAAGATCGACCACGGTGAAGTCTGCATCTTTGCCGACTTCAATGCCCTTGTTCCTTATTCCAAATATCTTAACTGGATTCGTGTGCATTTTCCTGACTATGTCCTCAACATCTACCACTCCTCTATTGACCGCATCCAAAAGGAGTGCCACCTCGGTCTCGAGGCCAGGAATCCCGGCCGCACCCTCTTCCTTATCCCCAAGTGTGTGGGGAGCATGGTCGCTGGCAATCAGGGGAATCCTCGAAAAGTTCTTCCATAGAAAGGCCCTGTCACTCTCGGCCCTCAGCGGGGGGTAGACCTTTAAGAGCGGGTTCCTCTCGTAGTCCCTCCTAGTCAAAAAGAGATGATGGGGTGTGACTTCAAAGTTCACATGGGGTAGTTTTGCTCGCAGGATCTCAGCCGTACCGGCAGCTGTAGACACGTGGCAGATGTTGAGGGGTTTTTTGAATTTTTCGGCGGCGTTAAGTGCCCGTTTAATTGCGATTATCTCCGCCTCTGGAGGCCTTTTAGGCCTTTCGACTATTATTGCCTGATCCTCCGCGTGAACGCTTACCACGCCCGGCGCACAGGAGTAGTCCCTCTCAAAGTCCTCCGAGAACATTCCCCCGGTCGAGGTCCCCATAAAAATCTTGTAAAAGTCGGCGTTAGCAGCTTCAGCTTCCATGCAGTTCCCCGCCAGTAAAAAGCCCAGCGCGTAGTTGGAGTATGCCTTTCCCACGAAAGCCTTCTCTCTCCGGCGAAACGTGGCTGCATTAATGATCGGGGGCTTGGTGTTGGGCATGTCAAAGACGGTCGTTATCCCACCGTGAACCGCTGCCATGGTTCCGGTTCTTACGCTTTCCTTCGATTTCTCGCCAAAATCTCTGAGGTGGGTGTGGACGTCTATCAGCCCGGGAAGAACCATCTGGCCCCGTCCCAGTTTTATGATTTCCTCCCCCTTTAGGGTTCCGATTGATATTTTGACTATTTTG
>Ga0256840_1000119_pt1 | contig 68178 bp, 66 predicted proteins | sample 355202metaG_FD_185969 | JGI IMG/M metagenome (GOLD analysis project Ga0256840, IMG submission 185969) | Hydrothermal vent microbial communities from Mid Atlantic Ridge, Atlantic Ocean - 355-202 | ecosystem: Environmental > Aquatic > Marine > Hydrothermal vents | place: Atlantic Ocean: Mid...
TGTCCAAAGCACATCCGTAAATATTTGTCGTGGCATATCTTGCTCATTTTTGACTGAAAACAAGCAAAATATGAGGGCAAGTCATTAAAATTCAAGGGGAAACCACAAAACGGCAACAGCCCCTAATAGTGGAGATAAAAAAAGCGCTAGTTCGTAAGAAGTAGCGCTTTTTTTGTATCTGCAAAAGGAGGAGGGTTAGTGTACGTCCTTCCAGTATTCTTTTTTCAATAAATAGGCAATGACACCAAACATTAAGATAAATAATAAAACATATTTACCCATGCTTCGTCGCTGTACTTGTGCGGGCTCGCCAGCATACACAAGGAAAGCAACAATATCATTAACTGCTTTATCAAATTGCTTAGCTGTCATCGTACCAGGCTCTGTGATGACGAGACCTGTAATGACTTTATGACCATCAATTGTTTTAATAGTTGCTTTTTGTACACCTTGGAGTTGCCAAAGTGGGTTAGGCATGGCAACATCAGGGAAAACAGTGTTATTTACGCCTCTCTGTTTGCTAGTATCTTGGTAAAAGCCTTTTAAATAGCTAACTAACCAATCCTCACCTCTTGAGCGAGCAATAAGCGATAAATCAGGCGGTGCAGTACCAAACCACTTTTTAGCATCATGACGGTTCATCGCAGTGAGCATTTTGTCATAAATGCCTGCGCCTTCAGGTGCCACTTTTTTTAAAATTTCTTGTTGATCAATATTGAAATCATCCGCTAGGCTGAGGTAACGAATATACTTTGTTGAATGACAACCCAAGCAATATTGCACGTATAGGTGCGCACCATTTTCCAATGATTGGTGGTCAGTTAAGTCAATATCAGCATCTTCTAGCTCTATTCCTACTGAAGCAAAAGCGCCAAGAGGAATGAAGAGTAGTAGACAGATTTGGAGTATTTTTTTCATTAGTCTAGACTCGCTTTTAGGTTTTTAGCAGTACGAATCAACACATTCATAATGCCAGATGTGTCAGGTCGTTTACGCATAACAGTTGCCCCATCCTTTTCGATCGGAACTTCTTTAACCATTTCACAAAAAGTTGCTTTCCAACCAGGAATACGGTCTTCGATTGTGGGCTGTTCTGTTAATTGTTTCGGTACGGGTTTAGTTTTTTCCCAACGCGTATAAATAGGCATGAGTAGAAAGAAACCGAAGTACATGGCAGTAAAAATACGTGCCATGATAGTTGCACCTGCTGTAGGGGCTTGCATACCTAAATAGCCTAAGCCTAAAAAGCTAATCACAAACATTAAAAGTGCTTTTTTATAGATACCGCCGCGGTAACGAATTGATTTAACGGGACTGCGGTCTAACCAAGGTAATAAAAATAAAACGACAATCGCGCCTCCCATAGCGATAACCCCAGCAAATTTATCAGGAATCGCTCTTAAGATCGCATAAAACGGCGTGAAATACCAAACTGGCGCAATGTGCTCAGGTGTCGCTAATGGATCTGCAGGAATAAAGTTAGCATGCTCTAGGAAGTAACCGCCCATTTCAGGCATGTAGAACAGTACCGTGGCAAAAAAGAAGATAAAGACAGAAACTCCGACAATATCTTTGACTGTGTAATAGGGGTGAAAGGGGATACCGTCAACAGGATGCCCCCAAGGATCTTTTGATGCTTTGATTTCAATGCCATCTGGATTATTGGAGCCCACTTCATGCAAGGCAACAATGTGCAAGAAAACGAGCATGATTAAAATAATGGGAATAGCAATAACGTGGAAGGCAAAGAAACGGTTTAACGTTGCATCGGAAATAACATAATCTCCGCGTACCCATAAGGATAGGTCATCACCAATGACAGGAATCGCGCTAAATAGCGAGATAATAACCTGTGCTCCCCAGTAAGACATTTGCCCCCAAGGTAGTAAATAGCCCATAAATGCTTCTGCCATTAAGGCAACAAATAAGAGCATACCGAAGATCCAAATGAGCTCTCTAGGTTGCTTGAATGACCCGTAGATGAGGCCTCGGAACATATGCAAATAAACGACTAGAAAGAAGGCGGAAGCACCGGTGGAATGCATATAGCGCACCAGCCAGCCCCAAGGAACCTCGCGCATAATATATTCGACAGAATCAAAAGCCAAGCCAGCATCAGGCTTATAGTTCATGGTCAGTAAAATGCCGGTAACGAACTGGTTAACTAATACAAGTAGTGCTAGAGATCCAAAAAAGTACCAGAAGTTAAAGTTTTTTGGCGCGTAATATTGCGCCATGTGGTCATTCCACAGTTTAGTGAGTGGGAAACGGTCAAGAAACCAATTGCCACAATTTTCTAGATGAGTTTTCATGCATCAGCTCCTGATTCATCACCAATTAAAATCCGTGTTTCTGACAGATAGTGGTGGGGTGGCACATCTAAGTTAGTCGGTGCAGGGACGCCTCGGAATACGCGGCCAGCTAGATCGAAGCCAGAGCCATGACAAGGGCAAAAGAAACCGCCTTTCCAGTCTTCTCCTAAATCATTCGGTGCGATTTCTGGACGGAAGGTTGGTGAACAGCCTAAGTGAGTACACAGGCCAACAGCAATAAAAATTTCAGGTCTAATGGAGCGAAATTCATTAGTGCTGGATTCAGGTTGGTTGGACTCTAGTGAGTTAGGGTCTGCTAGTTTATCTGTGTCGGTTGCCAGAATTTCTAATACTTCTGGGGTTCTGTTAAGAACCCAGACAGGTTTACCTCGCCATGCTGCACGGATAAGTTGCCCAGTTTCCATTTTACTAATATCAATTTCTACAGGTGCTCCGGCCGCTTTTGCCTTGGTGCTAGGTTGCATTTGTGACAGAAAAGGTACTGCAATGTAACCTGTACCAACAGCACCGACGACGGTTAAGGCTGTTGTTAGAAATTGGCGTTTGGATCTATCGACGCCTTGATTGCTCATATATCACGCTCCTCATTGTGTATGTACACACTTTTATCATTTTTATTTTTTAATAGTACCTTAGAGGCACTTGCTTTTAAAGCCCAATTTATTCAGTGTGAACTTTAGTAGGCTTGTAATGCAGTTTTTAGTGCTTTTATAAATGCATTATTTTCTTCGGGTTTACCAATGGTGACGCGTAAACAATCACTTAGTAAGCCTTCTTGCGGGGCTAAATTTTTAATTAAAACCCCTTGTTCTTTTAATCGTTTGAAAATTTCAGTTGCGGTATCTTTAGGTGTTCGGAAAAGAATGAAGTTTGCTGCGCTTGGGCAGGGTGTGACTTCTTTTATTACGCTCAGTTGGAGAAACATACGTGCACGTTCAGCGCAAATGGTGTTAGTTTGCTCGGCAAACATCTCTGGGTTGTTTAAAGCAAACTCTACGCTGGCTTGGGTCAGTATATTAATATTGTAGGGTAATCTTGCCTTGTTTAGTTCACTGATAATAGTGGGATTACCAGCAATAAAACCGAGTCGTAAACCGGCTAAACCCAGTTTAGAGACCGTACGCATCACGAGTAAGTTATTGTATTTTTCTAGTTGCTGAATAAAACTAAAATCGGTAAAAGGTGCGTAAGCCTCATCAATAATCACTAAGCCTGTACTTTGTTGAATAATAAGCTCAATGGCTTCGCTATCAAATAAATTGCCGGTAGGATTATTTGGGTAAGCGATAAAGATGATTTCCGGTTGCAGTTTTTTAATCGCAGCTAGAGTAGCGTCTAAATCCAGTTCAAAACTATCTGCTAGTAAAGGCACGCCTTGATAATTTAGCCCTAAACATTGCGTAATTTGTTTGTACATAACAAAGCTAGGCTCTGGTGCCATTACTGTCGAATTGACAGGTAATGCCATCAGTAATAGTTGGATGATTTCATCCGATCCATTACCTAATAAAACGTTACTTTCTGCTGGAATCTGATTGTATTTTTTTAGAATGCGGCACAAAGATTTAGCTTCAGGATCAGGGTAACGATTAATTTCTGCTGCATGTATTACCTTGAGCCATTCAGTTTTAATTTCTTCAGGCCAGGAGTATGGGTTTTCCATTGCATCTAATTTAATAAAGCCCGAGGCGTCAGCGACTTTATAAGCCGTTAAAGCTCTTATTTCAGGACGAATAACAGAAGTAATGAGTTCTTGCTCGGTCATGTTTATGCTTATTATTTAGATTAATCGATGCGCTTGAAGTGATGCACCCAAACTGGAGCAGATTCATCCCATTCCATGCCTGCGTGCATTCTTAATATTAGGTCACGATACATAGCGAGACTTGGGTAACCTTCGGCTTGAGCTTCGACATCGGTCATATCACCAATTGTTTCACGAGTCAGGTCAGTTACAATAAATTTTTGGCCTTCTAAAGTGAAAGTTTCATTTGGATAGGCATAAACGCCATCACGACGTTGTTGGGTTTTTCTACCACTCAATGCCGCTTCGACTAATTTAGGATGAGTGACTAGGCGCTCTATGCTACAGGTTTTTTCTGGTAGGTCTGTCATATTAATTTCTCTTGGTTAGTAGAATGGAGTCTAGTTTTTTAGCAATGGCGGACTAAAGTCCGCCCTACGAGTCATTAGTTGTCCACTCTTAAAAATGGAAGCTATTATTTTAAACGATATTCCGCGGATCGGGCATGGGCAGTTAAACTTTCACCACGTGCTAGAACGGAGGCGGTTTTGCCTAAAGTGTTGGCGCCCTCCGCTGAGCAAAAAATTAGGCTAGAGCGCTTTTGAAAATCATAAACACCTAATGGCGAAGAGAAGCGCGCTGTTCCAGAGGTAGGGAGTACGTGATTAGGTCCTGCACAATAATCACCTAATGCTTCAGCGGTATAACGCCCCATAAAAATAGCCCCAGCATTATTAATATGCTCGCATAAAGCGGTGGGATCTTCCACTGATAGTTCTAGATGCTCGGGCGCAATAGTATTAGCAACTTGGGCCGCTTCTTCGAGTGATGTCACTTTAATCAGTGCGCCACGGCTTGAGAGTGAAGCTTTAATGATTTCAGCCCGTTCCATTCCAGGCATTAATTTATCTATGCTTTGTGCAACAGCATCAAGAAAATTAGAGTCATCAGATAGCAAGATAGCTTGAGCATCCTCGTCATGTTCTGCTTGGGAAAATAAATCCATAGCAATCCAGTCAGGATTCGTTTTACCATCACAAATAATAAGAATTTCAGAGGGGCCCGCAATCATGTCGATACCGACTTGACCAAATACTAATTTTTTTGCAGTCGCAACGTAGATATTGCCTGGGCCAACGATTTTTTCTACCGCTGGAATTGTTTCTGTACCATAAGCTAATGCTGCAACAGCTTGCGCACCACCAATGGCAAAAGCACGGTCTACACCCGCTAAATACGCAGCAGCTAAAACAAGCTCATTAGTCATGCCTTGAGGCGTAGGTACTACCATAATTAATTCACGAACACCTGCAACTTTAGCAGGAATAGCGTTCATTAATACTGATGAAGGGTAAGCTGCTTTACCGCCTGGAACATAAAGTCCGGCGCGGTCTAAAGGCGTTACTTTTTGGCCTAAAATGGTGCCATCTGCTTCAGTATATTGCCATGATTCAATTTTTTGCTTTTCCGCATAAGCACGTATGCGTGCTGCGGCAATTTCTAGTGCTTCTGTTTTATCGGCAGGTAAGTTATCCCAAGCTGCTTTTAGTTGTGCTTGAGAAATTTCGAGCTGAGCTGCATTTGTGATTGAGCAATGGTCAAATTGATTTGTGTAGTCAATGACAGCTTGGTCACCATTTTTACACACATGATCAATAATATCTAAAACTCGCTGGTGAACTTCATGGTCGGAGCTTTCTTCCCAAGCCAATAGGTGCTTTAGTTGTGCTTGAAAGTCTGTGTCGGTGCTATTTAAGCGTGTGATGGATTTAGTCATATACTTTTATCGTTCAGCTAATGTTTTTTCAAATTGATCAAGTAAAGGCTGAATTACTTGATGTTTCATTTTCATTGAGGCTTTATTAACTACAAGGCGTGAGCTGATATTCATAATTAATTCGCGCGGCTCCAAGCCATTTGCTCTAAGAGTATTGCCCGTATCAACGACATCGACAATGCAGTCAGCCAAGCCAACAATCGGTGCAAGCTCCATCGCACCATAAAGTTTGATGATTTCTGCTTGTATGCCTTTGCTAGCAAAATAACGTTCTGCTGTCTTGACGTATTTAGTTGCAACTCGAACGCGACCAGAAATTTCAGGAGCCTCATTGCGTGCTGCTGTCATTAATTTACAGCAGGCAATGTTTAAGTCTAGTGGCTCATATAAATTATCAGAGTCATGCTCAATTAAGACGTCTTTACCGGCGATGCCTAAGTCAGCAGCACCATATTCTACAAAAGTAGGCACGTCTGTCGCGCGAATAATGACCAATTGCACGTCAGGATGATTGGTTCTTAAAATGAGCTTACGGCTCGTTTTTGGGTCGTCTATGGGAATGATGTTTGCTTCAGCCAGTAAAGGTAGTGCTTCATCGTATATTCTGCCTTTGGAAACAGCAATAGTTAACATAAATAAAGTCCCGTTTATTTTGGAATGCGACGAATAATTGCGCCTAATTGTGAAAGTTTTTCTTCGATATGGTCATAACCTCTATCGATATGATAGATGCGGTCAACGAGTGTTTCACCCTCACCGACTAAGCCAGCAAGAACTAAGCTAGCAGATGCACGTAAGTCTGTTGCCATAACGGGTGCAGCAGTTAGTTTTTCTACGCCTGTACAAATGGCGGTGTTAGATTCTAGTTTTATCTTGGCACCCATGCGCTGCATTTCTTGGACATGCATAAAACGATTCTCAAAAACTGTTTCGGTTATGGTACTGACGCCTTCTGCTATGCAGTTCATGGCTGTAAACTGTGCTTGCATATCCGTTGGAAATGCGGGGAAGGGAGCGGTACGAATAGAGACTGCTTTAGGCCGTTTGCCGAGCATGTCTAGTTCAATCCAGTCTTCACCGATAGTAATTTCGGCTCCTGCTTCTTCTAGTTTTACCAAGACAGCATCTAATAAGATAGGCTGGATTTTTTTCAGCTTTATTTTGCCGCGGGTTATCGCGGCAGCAACTAAATAAGTACCGGCTTCGATACGGTCAGGCAGTACATTGTAATGTAAGTCTTTTACGCCAAGGCGCTCAACGCCTTTGATAGTCAGTACATCAGTGCCGATACCACTGATTTCTGCCCCCATTTTATTTAGGAAGTGTGCGAGGTCGTTAACTTCTGGCTCACGTGCTGCATTTTCTATAATAGTTGTACCTTCTGCCAGCGTTGCCGCCATCAGTAGGTTTTCTGTGCCAGTTACGGTGACTTGCTCTAAAACCAAACGACAACCTTTTAAACGTGTCGCTTTGGCATGAATATAGCCATTTCCTACTTTAATTTCAGCTCCCATTTTTTCTAAACCAGCGAGATGAATATCTACGGGGCGGGCACCAATAGCGCACCCTCCCGGAAGGGAAACATCGGCTTGACCGAAGCGCGCTAATAAAGGTCCAAGCACTAAAATAGATGAGCGCATAGTGCGTACGAGTTCGTAAGGCGCTTCTAGTTTAGTAATCGTGTTGCTATTGACTTCAATATTGAGCTTTTCATCAACGGACAATTGTACCCCCATGCAACCCAATAGCTCCATAGTGGTGGTAATGTCGTGCAAATGAGGGATATTACCAATGGTGACGGGTGTGTCGCTGAGTAATGTGGCAGCTAAAATGGGTAATGCTGCATTTTTTGCTCCTGAAACGATTAGCTCGCCAGTCAGTTGTTTGCCGCCAGTAATGAGTAATTTATCCATGCTATTTAATTATGCTTTAGTTGTAAATAAGTTGGTTTCTGAGATATAACTCAGTTTTGCTAGGGCTGTTAGCTGTGCTGGGATATTGTCAAAGTACAGTTTTTTTTGATGTGCTTGGGCAAATTTTATCCATTCTATAAGTAAAGCAAGGCCAGCGCTATCAATTTCACCAACCTGTTGTAAGTCAATAGTGATGTTGGAAGGTGTTTGTCTAAAGTCTAAGGTCTTTAACACAGTTTTATTAATAGTACTAAAAATTAGATCCCCTTTAAGTAGGTAATATCCTAGCTTCGGGCCAGTGATTTCTATATTTTGCATGACTTTATTCAGACTTATCTGATGAGTTAAATAGAAATTGACTGATAAGTCGTTCCAGTACTAAGGCTGATTGAGTTAGATCAATGGTATCGCCATTTTTTAGAAACTCATCAAGCCCTCCAGCTGTTAGGCCTATATATTTGTCACCTAGTAAGCCTGAGGTTAGTATGCTTGCAGAGGTATCAGTAGGTAAAGTGTTATAGCGCGAGTCTATGCGCATAGTGACTAAGGCATCATAATTCTGAGTATCGAAATTAATTTTAGTAACACGGCCGATAGGTACGCCAGCAATAGAAACGAGTGCTTTTATTTTAAGCCCACCAACATTATCAAAATGTGCTTTTATGGTATAGCTGCCATTGTCTTTTAGCGCGTTAAAATTACTGACTTGCAGGGCAAGAAAAAACAAAGCAGCAATAGCGATACTGACAAAAAATCCGACTAAAATCTCTAGAGATCTGTACTGCATGGTTAATTAGCTCCAAACATAAGGGCGGTTAATAAAAAGTCAAATAAAAGAATAGCAAATGCAGAGTTAACGACAGTGCGAGTCGTTGCGCGACTAATACCTGCTGATGTAGGCAGGGCATCGTAGCCTTCAAATAAAGCAATCCAAGAAACGAGCCAAGCAAAAATAATACTTTTTATGATGCCGTTGATAATATCATCATAAAAATCAATGGAACTCTGCATTTGTGACCAGTAAGCGCCAGCATCGACATTTAATAATTCTACGCCTGCTAAATATCCCCCTATAACGCCAATAGCACTAAATAAAGCGGCCAGTAATGGCAGCGAAATAAATCCGGCAAAAAAACGTGGGGCAATAATATATTTAAGTGGGTCAATGGCCATCATTTCCATGCCTGAAAGTTGCTCAGTCGCTTTCATTAATCCAACTTCAGCGGTTAAAGCGGAGCCTGCTCGACCGGCAAAGAGTAAGGCGCTGACGACGGGGCCTAGTTCTCTAACTAAAGAGGCTGCGACCATAATACCTAATGACGAATCAGCACCAAAGGTAGATAAAGTATATACACCTTGAAGCCCAAGCACCATGCCGACAAAAAGACCCGCGATACAAATTAACCAGAACGTTAGTACGCCAACACTATAGAGTTGTTTTATTAGTAAGTTGGGGTGTTTTAATATATAGCCTAAGCCACTTAAAATGGATATAAAAAACAGGCTGCTACGCCCTAGTTTAGCCAGCGATTTTAAGGTGGATTGACCTAGTAATTGGAATATATTCATTGCTTTTTATTAGCGAGTAGGTCGGTAGTGAGGTCATTCGTGGGGTAATGAAAAGGCACTGGGCCATCAGCTTTGGCTTGCATAAATTGCTGAACCCATGCAGATTCTGAAGTATTAAGTGCTTCAGGTGTGCCTTGGCCGGCAATTTTTCCTGCGGATAATAGGTAAATATAATCGGCAATTTCGGCAGTTTCTTGTACGTCGTGAGAGACAATAATACTGGTTAAGCCTAATGTATGGTTGAGTGTTTGGATAAGCTTTACTAAAACACCTAGTGAAATGGGGTCTTGCCCAGTAAAGGGTTCATCATACATGATCATATTTGGATCGAGCGCTAAAGCCCTCGCCATCGCGACACGTCTGGCCATGCCGCCGGATAATTCATTGGGCATTAAGTCGCGCGCTCCACGTAAGCCAACGGCATTTAATTTCATGAGTACCACGGTACGAATCATGGACTCAGGTAAGTGAGTATGTGCACGAATAGGAAAGGCAATATTGTCGTATACAGACATATCAGTGAGCAATGCGCCGCTTTGAAAGAGCATACCCATTTTTTTGCGCAAGGTGAATAGTTTGCTGCGCGAAAGAGCGGGGACGTTTTGTTGGTCGACTAAGATACTGCCACTGTCGGGCTTTATTTGCCCACTGATTAGTTTTAGTAGGGTGGTTTTTCCTGTGCCACTGGGTCCCATAATTGCGGTGATTTTATGCGGCATAATATCGAGTGAGATATTGTCAAAAATTTTTCTGTTGCCATGCGAGAAAGTTAAGTTGCGTATGGAAATCATAAGAAATTTTCTTACCTATTGCACAAAAAAGTATGCATTATAATTGAAAGCCTGCATCTACAGGTGTTTTTTCAGTACCAAGGTAGCTTTATCAAGATCGGAACACTATAATTTGATCTTGTTTATTGAATGAATTTATCTAAAGGGTAAACTCATTATTTCGAGAGCCTTTCATTTTGCAGTGTGTGGGGTCTCATCAATTAAGCTGTTGGCATCCACGGTTAGCTTCATTTATGCACATACGCATACAGGTAGTTGTTCACTGTTTCATCAAAATATCATCAATCCTAGACTGTGAATCGCTTTGTTGCTATAGGTTCCTATTAAAAGTATACAGGAATGATAAGGTATTTTGTATTTTCTAAAAAATGGAGCGCCTAATGGTTGCCTGAGGTAGGCATGTGCGTGTTTATCCGTCTGTAAGCGCCATTAAGCCGAATAGATGCGCGCTTCCTTCGTCTTGATAGGTGTGTGGTGTAGGTGGGTTGGTTATTCGTGTCGCTGCGGTCATTATCTGCTAAAGTAAGAGGGGTAAATAATGATATGGGATAGATGGTTTTTTGTTGCACTATAAATTTAAATTTACTGTTTCTATAATTAGGTGTACGGGTATGGTTGGTTTTTTTATGGTGCAATATGCAATTTTTATACCAAAATAATTATGTTAATTGATTTTATTGCTTTAGCTATAGGTTTAGTTGCTTTGGTCTTGGCAGCAAATTGGTTTGTTGAAGGAACTTCATCGATTGCGCGTAATTTAGGTGTTTCACCCTTGTTGGTTGGTTTGACCATTGTTGGCTTAGGGACTTCGGCACCTGAAATTTTAGTGGCTTTCTTAGCTTCTGTGCAGGGTAACCCAGGCTTAGCGATTGGTAATGCTATTGGCTCAAATATTGCAAATATTGGCTTAATATTAGGGTGTACAGCGTTAATCTCCCCATTGGCTTTTCGTTCGGGGTTATTAAAACGTGAACTGCCCATTTTAATGCTTATTAGTATTTTTTGTTATGTGCTGGCTTTAGATGGCTTAAGTTTTTTTGACGGCATAATCATGTTGGTTGCGTTAGCTTTATTTCTTTTTTGGTTGATTAGCAGTGCCTTAGTTGACCGAAGACAGGATGTTTTAGCTCAACAAATGGAAGCTGATATTCCTGAGACAACGCCTAATAGTAAAGCTTGGATATATTTCGCAGTAGGTTTGATTGGACTATTGCTTAGCTCAAAAGTGTTAGTTTGGGCTGCGGTAAATATTGCTCAAACTATGGGGGTGAGTGATTTAGTGATTGGTTTGACTATCATCGCTCTTGGAACAAGTTTGCCTGAATTGGCAGCATCGATTAGTAGTGTATTAAAAGGCGAAGATGATTTAGCTGTAGGTAATGTGATTGGGTCTAACGTTTATAATTTATTGGCCGTGTATTCCTTGCCGGCGTTGATAGCGCCAGGTCCTGTGGGTGCTACGCTTATTAACCGTGATTTTCCTGTTTTACTAGGCATGACGGGTGTATTATTTATTTTAGGGGTAGGTTTTTCTCAGGCGGGTAATATTAATCGCTGGGAAGGTTCGGTGTTATTGTCAGCTTATTTGTTTTATCAGTGGACTATTTTTCAAAGCACTGCTTTATAAGGTAAGTAGATATGGATGATAAGCAGTTAATAGCCACGGCTTGCGAGGTTATTAATATAGAAGCTCAGGCTGTTAATGCGTTAAGTGCAAAGATTGATGAAAATTTCATTCGTGCCTGTCATTTAATCGCGACTTGTCGAGGTCGGGTTGTTGTTACAGGAATGGGCAAGTCGGGGCATATCGCAGGAAAGATTGCTGCAACTTTAGCGAGCACAGGAACACCGGCTTTTTTTGTACACCCTGGCGAAGCGAGTCATGGTGATTTGGGTATGATTACTCGGCAAGATGTCGTATTAGTCTTGTCGAATTCAGGAGAAACGACTGAAATTGTGACCTTATTACCCTTGATTAAACGTCTTGCGGTGCCGATGATAGCAATGACAGGGAGGCCTGATTCTACTTTAGCGAAATTTTCTTCTGCGCATATTAGTAATGCGGTAGAAAAAGAAGCCTGCTCTTTGGGTTTGGCTCCTACTGCGAGCACAACGGCTGCACTTGTTATGGGGGATGCACTTGCTGTCAGTTTGATGACCTTACAAGGGTTTACGCGCGATGAGTTTGCTTTATCTCACCCTGGTGGGAGCCTAGGGAGGCGTTTGTTAGTTTTAGTGAGCGATATTATGCACGCAGGTGATCAATTGCCTATTATTGCTGGTGATGAGCTTGTTATGCATGCTTTGGTTGAGATGACAGCTAAACAGTTGGGTATGACGACTATTGTTGATGCGCAAGGTTATTTGTTGGGTATCTTTACGGATGGTGATTTACGCCGTTTATTGGCAAAGTCACTTGATATTAATATTTTGCGGATAGCAGATGTTATGACAGCAAACTGTCAGGTAGTGCACCCAGATATTTTGGCGGCTGAGGCAATGCAGATAATGGAAGAAAAGAAAATTAATGCTTTAATCGTTGTGAATAACGAAAATAAAGTTGTTGGTGCGCTTAATATGCACGACTTAATTCATGCAGGAATTGTTTGATATGCAAGATAGAACGGAAAAAGCAAAAAAAATCAAAGTATTGATTTTGGATGTTGATGGTGTGCTAACAGATGGCAAGCTTTATTTTGATCGGCAAGGTGAAGAGTATAAATCTTTTAATGTACGTGATGGTTTGGGTATTAAATTATTGCAGAAATCAGGTATTAAGGTGGCAATCATTTCTGGACGAGGTTCTAAGCCTGTTGCTTTACGTATGGAGATGCTAGGAATTGATCTGGTTTATCTTGAGCAATTAGATAAGGGTGTTGCACTACAAGATATTTTGTTGCAAACGGGCTGCACTCTTGAGCAAGTGGCGCATATGGGTGATGATTTAATCGATTTGCCAGTATTAATGCGGGTTGGTTTAGCTATTGCTGTGCAAGATGCTAACGAACAAATTTTGCCATATGTAGATTGGCAGACGCAGCAAGTTGGTGGATTAGGTGCCGTGCGTGAGGTGTGTGATTTTATCTTGCAAGCACAAGATAAGCTGATGCCGCTGGTTGAGTCATATAAAATGAGCTAATGTTATTACAGCAATATAAAGGTGCTATTTTTTTGTTCTTGATTTTTTTGGTGTCGATATGGGCGGCTAATCGTAGTGGCGATAACGAGACTCGAAAATTTTTAGCAAAAACTGTCCATAGCGTAGATTATTTTGCGCTCAATTATAGTAAGACGCAGATGAGTGAATTAGGCGTTGCAAAAGAAAAGTTGGATGCTGATTATGCCGTGCATTACAGTGATAATGATGAAACGAAACTGACTAAGCCAGTAATGACTTTATACCAGGGACTTTTGCCGCCTTGGATTATTCGTGCGCAGACAGGTATTATTGCTTCGGGAGGGGAGAAAATATTTCTACAAGGACAGGTAACTATTGATCGTGTGGCAGCAGAATCAGTGCGTGCAGTTAGTGTTAAGACAACGAATTTACGTATAGATCCGAAACGGAATTATGCAGAAACAGAAGATTGGGCTGAGTTAGTGAGTGAGGCTAATAAAATGTCAGGGATAGGGATGAGGTTGATTTATCAGGAGCCTTTGTATATCGAATTATTAGCCAATGTTAAAGGTAGGCATGTATATGAATAAAGGGTTTTTGAAAATAGTTTTTGCCTCAATGATGACTTGTTGTATGCATGCGTATGCACTAGAAAGTGATACTAAGCAACCGATTACTATTGAGTCGGATTCAGGGTTTTATGATGATAAAAAAGGTTTGAGCACTTATACTGGTCAGGTGATTATTGTGCAGGGAACGATGCGTTTAGATGCTGATAAGGTCGTTGTTTATTTGCAGGACAGGGAGATTAAAAAAATGATTGCGACTGGTACACCGGTAAAATTTCAGCAAACCCCCGAGGCAGGTAAAGAAGATGTGCATGGTAATTCTTTGATTATCGAGTATTACCCAGAAACTGAATTATTGGTAATGATGCAAAAAGCAGTGATTTGGCAGGGTGGCAATAGTACGGCGAGTGAAAAGATAGAATATAATCGTGCTAGTGAGGTAGTTAAGGCTGGGCAAGTGGGTTCATCAAGTAAGCGTGTGCATGTGATTTTACAGCCTAAAAGTGACTCTAATAAGTAATTATGGCTATTTTGTCAGCAAAACATATTGGTAAGACTTATGGCAAACGGACTGTCGTTCATGATGTGTCTTTGCATGTAGGGAGTCATGAGGTTGTTGGTTTGTTAGGGCCAAATGGCGCGGGGAAAACGACAAGCTTTTATATGGTGGTTGGCTTGGTGCGTGTAGATTCGGGGCATATTTTTTATGATGATACAGATATTACTCAATACCCGATGCATATACGCGCTAAGATGGGGATAGGGTATTTACCCCAGGAGGCTTCGGTATTTCGTAAGTTAAATGTTGAAGATAACCTGCGTGCTGTATTGGAATTAAGAAAGGAATTGAGCAAGGAAAAAATAGAACTCATTATTGATGAATTATTAGCTGAATTTAGTATTACCCATATTCGCCATAATATAGGGATGAGTTTATCCGGTGGTGAGCGGCGAAGAGTTGAAATTGCTAGGGCGTTGGCAACAGATCCTGGGTTTATTTTGTTGGATGAGCCTTTTGCTGGCGTTGATCCTATTTCAGTTATTGAGATTCAGAAAATTATTGCTCACTTAAAAAATAGAAAAATTGGGGTTTTAATTACCGAGCATAATGTGCGTGAGACACTAGGTATTTGCGATCGGGCTTATATTTTAAATGCAGGGCAGGTAATTGCCGAAGGCTCTTCTGCTGATATTGTCGCCAATGAAGAGGTGCGGCGTGTCTATTTGGGTGAGAATTTTAGTCTTTAAGGAATGTTTTATGATATTTTCTTTGTTTGATCATAAGGTAAGTTAACTGAATGAAACAGTCTTTGCAGCTCCGTATGGGTCAGCAGTTATCTATGACCCCTCAATTACAGCAGGCGATTAAGCTACTGCAGTTATCAACGCTCGATTTACAACAAGAAATCCAGCAGGCATTAGATTCAAATATGATGTTGGAGGTTGTTGAAGATGATGTTTCGCCTCTAAATGAGCAAAAAGTCGTTGAAAATACAGTAGATCGAACAGATCAGCTTAGTAGTGAAGGTTCGCAAACGGATGTGCCTGATGAGTTGCCTACCGATAGCTCTTGGGAGGATGTTTTCGAGTCGGTGCAAATGGGGACAGCAGCTGAGCCTGCTGGAGAGGTGCCTGATTTTGAAGTGCAGCGTAGTAAGGCGGATAGCTTGCAGGATCATTTACTGTGGCAGATGGAGATGCTACCTTTTACTGAAAGGGATCGAGCTATAGCCATGTCGATCATTGATTCAATTAATAGTGATGGCTATTTAAACGCTACACCAGATGATATTTATCAGGGCTTAGTTGAGCAGTTGGAGGACCTAGAAATAGATGAGTTATATGCAGTTTTGCACCGAGTGCAGCGGTTTGATCCTGCGGGAGTGGCTGCGGAAAATTTGCAGGACTGTTTGCGTTTACAATTAGTACAATTATCAGATTCTACGCCCTTTAAAGCATTGGCTTTGGAATTGGTTGAGCGATTTTTGGATATATTGGCAGCACAAGACCAAGTTAAGTTAATGCGCAAGCTGGCTGTTTCGGAGGCTAAATTAGCGGAAATTATTGCTTTGGTACGCTCGCTAGATCCACAGCCTGGACGGTCTATTGAGCAGAGTGAGTCCGAGTATATTGTACCTGATTTATTTGTATTTAAGGTTGGCGGAGAATGGCGAGTTGAATTAAACCCGGATATTGCACCTAAATTACGTGTTAACCCCTTTTATTCAGGCATGATTAAGCGAGCAGATAACAGTAAAGATAATGTCAACATGAAAGAACATCTGCAGGAAGCAAAGTGGTTTATTAAAAGCTTACATAGCCGGAATGATACTTTGCTACGTGTTGGGCGCAGTATCATTGCTAAGCAAATAGAGTTTCTTGAGCATGGGGCAATTGCCATGAAACCAATGGTACTAAGGGATATTGCAGAAGAGCTGGAATTGCATGAGTCAACTATTTCTCGTGTCACCACACAGAAATATATGCATTTACCTAATGGTGTTATTGAGTTTAAGTATTTTTTTTCCAGCCATGTTTCGACATCTGCGGGAGGAGCATGCTCGGCTACGGCCATTAGAGCGTTTATCGAAGAGTTAGTTAGTACGGAAAATCCAGCAAAGCCATTAAGCGATAGTAAAATTGCAAAGTTATTGGAGGAAAAGGGAATTAATGTTGCAAGGCGAACGATTGCGAAGTATCGTGAAGCAATATCTATTCCATCATCCAGTCAAAGAAAGCGACTTTTGTAAGAAAGTAGTATAATGACTGTTTTTTTGAGCACTATTAGGAGTTAAACACATGCAAGTTAGCATAACGGGTCATCATGTTGAAGTAACAGAAGCAATGAAGCAACACGTAGAAGAGAAAATCGGTAAATTGAAACGTCATTTTGATAATGTAACGGATGTGCATGTTATTTTGACAGTAGAAAAACTAGAGCAAAAAGCAGAAGCGACAGTGAAAATAAGTGGTGCAACATTATTTGCTGATGATATTCAAGAGAATATGTATACAGCAATTGATAATATGGTTGATAAATTAGACCGCCAAATTATTAAACATAAAGAAAAAATTCAAGCACGCCGCGGTTAAATTGTACTATATGCATGGCTTCAATTTTAATAAATAGCAAAGCCATGCATACAGTGTTGAATTTATATAAGAATATAGAAGGTACTCTTTTTACCTGAAGGGGTGTTCCCTATTGAGACTATGAAATTATTGATTTTGACTGGCTTATCTGGTTCAGGGAAAAGTATTGCCTTAGATACACTTGAGGATTGTGGGTTTTACTGTATAGATAATTTACCGATTACGCTATTAGATGACTTTGTCACTAATGTGATGAAGCAGGACCCCAAAACATATAATAAAACAGCCATTGGAATTGATGCAAGAAATCACAGTGAAAGTTTATATGCTTTTGCAGAAAAGTTGGCTTTAATAAGAGCGCAAGGTATTTATTGTGATGTGATTTATATGCAAGCAGAAGCTGAAGTCTTACTCAAGCGTTATAGTGAAACAAGACGACGACACCCACTAACTGATTTAAATTTGCCGTTGAAAGAGGCGATTAAAATTGAGAAAGAAATGCTTAAGTCTGTTGCGAAATGTGCTGATTTAGTGGTTGATACGAGTCGTACGCATTATCATCAATTGAGAGAGCTGATCAGAGGGTATGTGCAAGAAGGTTCGCAGCAAAAAATTTCTATACAAATGCAATCCTTTGGTTTTAAACATGGTTTGCCTTTGGATGCTGATTTTGTCTTTGATGCGCGCTGTTTACCTAACCCGTATTGGAACCCAAAGCTTCGAGGGTTCACTGGTAAAGATCAGCCGGTAATAGATTTCTTAAATTCAGAATCAATAGTGACAGAGTTTTTTCAAGATATTTCAGGTCTTTTAGAGCGCTGGATTCCACGCTTTGAAAAGGAAAATCGTAGTTATTTAACGGTTGCTGTCGGTTGTACCGGTGGGCAGCATCGCTCGGTATTTTTAGTGGATAGTCTTGCCCGATACTTTCAGAGCAAGGGATCCAATGTCATTATCAGGCATCGAGAGTTATCGTAAGAAGATGTCCTAGCAGCTAGTCAGAAAACGAAAAGGATAGATATGCAAGTAAATAGACCGCAAGATCATTCTGATATACATTTAGAACAGATTATGAAAGACTTAGATGATGGCGCACTTTATGATGCGCGCAATCATTTGTTAAGTTTGTATCCGGCTGAAATTGCTTTATTACTTAGGTCATTACCTACAGAGTATAGGTATCGGTTATGGAGCATTGTTGCGCCCGAAGTTAAGGGTCAGATACTTGTGGCTCTTCAAGGAGAAGTGAGAACGGGTCTTATTGAGCATACTTCTGTTCAGGACTTAGTGGTTGCTGCAAATGAACTAACACCGAGAGATTTAGCTGATTTAGTGGGTGACTTTTCTGCTGAAGTCAGAGATAGAGTTCTGAGAAAAAAGAAAGATAACCGCCTAGAAGCGGCGCTTGCCTATGATGGGCATACCGCAGGTGGCTTAATGACGCTGGATGTTTTGACAGTAAGAGCGGATGTTACCATCGATGCTGTGTTGCGCTTATTGCGAGTGCAAAAGAAAATGACCGGGGATATGGATAGCTTGTTTGTTGTTGATCGGGGAAATCATTATCAAGGTATATTGCCTGCAGCTACCATTTTGACTAGTGACCCACTTATGGTTGTGTCTAAAGTAATGGATGCTTCTATTGCCGCAATTCCCCTGAATATGCCAGTCTCTGAAGTGGCCACTATTTTTGAACATAGAGATATTTTATCGGCTGCTGTGGTCGATGAAGAGGGTATCTTAGTGGGTCGAATTACTGTTGATGATGTGGTTGATGTTATTCGTGAGGAAGCAGATCATGCTATTTTGAGCTCGGCCGGATTAGATGAGGAGCATGATTTATTCTCTCCTGTGATTGTTAGTGCTAGACGCCGAGCCGTATGGTTGGGTGTGAATTTATTTACCGCATTTTTGGCATCATGGGTCATTGGTTTATTTGAGGCGACAATTGATGAAATTGTTGCTTTAGCCGTGCTGATGCCGGTGGTTGCGAGTATGGGAGGGATCGCCGGTAGTCAAACCTTGACACTAGTCATTCGTGGCTTGGCATTGCATCAAATTAGTTCAGCAAACGCGATGTCCTTTTTGTTTAAGGAGTTAGCTGTTGGTGCATTAAATGGTATTGTTTGGTCTACAGTTGTTGCTTTGATTGCGGCGGCCTGGTTCTCGGATATGCCGTTAGGCATGATGCTAGGTGGGGCAATGATTATTAATTTAACTTGTGCAGCTTTTGCGGGGGTTATGATTCCTTTGTTCTTACAAAAAAGAGGCATAGACCCTGCATTAGCGGGTGGTGTGTTATTAACTACCGTTACTGATGTGATTGGTTTTATGTCCTTTTTAGGATTGGCGACAATTTTCTTGTTAGCTTAAACCTGTCTTTAAAAAACTATATTGAGGAAATAAAAATGAGTATAAAAAAATCACCTTTAGCAATTGCAGTAGGCACGACATTATTTTCAGGTTTGGCTGTAACAATGGCTCAAGCAGAAGAGTTTGTTATTGAAAGTAATCCATTTGCGCTGACTGAATTAGCCGAAGGTTATATGCAGTTCGCAGAAGCGGGCAAGCTTAAGCAAGGTGGTATGAAAATGAAAGCAGGTGCTTGTGGGGAAGGTAAATGTGGAGCTAGTATGACGCCTCCAGGTGCTTTGGAGAAAACAGCGGAAGGTAAATGTGCAGGTAATAAGCCGATGCCAGGACAGAAAAAATCTAATATGAAAACTATGGAAGGAAAATGTGGTGAAGGAAAATGCGGAAGTAGTATGCAATAGAATGTAAGGCAGTTCGTAATAGTGATATTGCGAACTTATTAAAGTATTGCTAGGTTATTTTAGCGATGTAGTTTGAAAGCCCATAAAGTGTGTTTGTGTAACGCATTTTATGGGCTTTTTTATTGTCTGCAATTTTTGTTGGTAATGTGGGCAGGAGGGGATGTTTTTACTCAATGCAACATAAGGAAATGATTATATTTCGAGGGCTACAAGTTACATTAATATCTTTTTTTAAACACTTGATAATTATTGTTATTTTTTGCATAAAAAAATATAGGTGTAAGTCATAACATAGTGATATTTAAGAAATATTGAGAAAGATAAGCTTTATTTTTAATCTGCCTTGACTAACGAATGCTAGAAAACTATAGTTATCCTTAGTGGTGAAAAGTGGCGAAAAGTAGTTTTTTTTGGGAAGCTGTGGTTATCTAAGGGGGGGGGATGTTTCGAGGTGTCACAGCAATCAATTTAGATGCAAAGGGTCGTTGTGCGATTCCTACTCGGTATCGAGAGGAGTTACAAGACTGTTGTGAACGGCAGTTAGTTGTAACTGTTGCTGTAAATGAACGCTGTGTTGGTGAGCCTGGATGCTTATGGCTTTACCCTTTACCTGAATGGGATAAATTAGAACTAACAATTAGTAAATTACCTACTTTGGATAAAATGGCTGGAAAATTGCGCCGTTTTGTTATTGGGTATGCAACAGAGGCTGAAATGGATGCTCAAGGCCGGATTTTATTGCCAGAAAAGTTAAGGAAATTTGCAAGAATGGAAAAAAAACTGATTTTAGTCGGTCAGTTGAATAAGTTTGAAATATGGAATGAAGTATCTTGGAATGCCAAGGAAGATGAATGGATGAGTGGTGACCAAGATGACGATTTGAGTGAAGTAAGTAATTTATCTTTTTAATTGAGAAAATCATGCATTTACCGGTGTTATATAGTGAAGCTTTGCGTGAACTAACAATTAAACCTGATGGGATTTATATCGATTGTACTTTTGGTCGAGGTGGACATAGTCGAGGTTTGCTACAGAAACTTGGCTTTAATGGGAAATTGTTGGGATTAGATAGAGATTTGGATGCAATCAATTCTGAGGTTGCACAGGAGTTATCGAAAGATCCACGGTTTGAGTTAGAGCACTGTTGTTTTTCGCAGTTACAAAATGTCGTAGAGAGACGCGGATGGGTGGGCAAGGTTGACGGAATTCTTATGGATTTTGGGGTTTCTTCACCGCAGTTAGATAATGCCGAACGTGGTTTTAGCTTTATGCAGGATGGTCCGCTGGATATGCGTATGGACTGTAGTTCAGGTTTGTCGGCAGCTGAATGGTTAGCAAGTGTTTCGGAGCAAGATTTGGTGCATGTGCTTTATGATTACGGTGAAGAGCGTTTTGCTAGGCGAATTGCTGCTGCTATCGTAGCTCAGAGGTCGAAGGCGCCATTGGTAACAACAAAACAGTTTGTGGACTTGTTGGTTGAAGCAATTCCATTTAGAGAAAAGCATAAGCATCCCGCCACACGTAGTTTTCAAGCGGTAAGAATAGCGGTAAATCACGAGCTTGACGAAATAAGTACTGTATTAGAGCAGGCAGTGAATGTTTTAGCGGGTGGTGGAAGGCTTGTTGTAATCTCTTTTCATTCGCTAGAAGACAGAATTGTTAAGCGTTTTATTCGTGATGAGTCGCGCGGGAAATATAATCCAGTTAAGCTACCTATGCAGGCTGGCGAGCTGGCTGCGATAAGGCTAATAAAATGTGGTAAGGCTATTAAGGCTGGGACAGAAGAGCTGGCGCGGAATACGAGGGCGCGCAGTGCTATTATGCGTGTTGCGGAGCGTAAGTAATACTGATTATGGAGCGTATGTGTGTTGTAGTCTTACTAATAATACTGGCGAGTTCAGGCTTGGCAGTTATTTATGCTAAGTATAATTCTCGGCTCGTTTTTATTGAAATACAAAAAGCTGAGCAAGAATTGGACCGATTAGAGGTATTGTGGGGGCGGTTAACCCTCGAAGAACGTATGTTGGCAGATCATAATCGGGTTGAGAAAATTGCTAGAAAAACAATGGGTTTAGTGGGGCTAGAGCGAAAATCTATCGTTTATATAAAACTTTAGTTATGTTAGCTCTTAAAAAGAAAAAGAATATTAGCAAAATAGTCGAATTTTCTGGCAGAAGAAAACTGGTACTTGTTTTTATGTTTCTTGGTATGTGTGTGCTTATTCTGAAAGCAATACAATTACAAGTGATGGAGACGCAGTTCCTTCAGAAGCAAGGGCGAAGTCGACAGGTTAGTACGGTCAAAATTGCGGCTTATAGAGGGCAAATTCAGGATCGTAATGGTAAAAGTCTTGCTGCTAGCGCTCCAGTGGCTTCAATTTGGGTGAACCCTCAATATTGCCGTGAGGTTGAGGTTGAGGCTGAAAGCGAAGACCTCAAATCGATTTGTAGTAATTTAACTGATATCCGGTTTAAGCAAGCGGCGAAACTCTTGGGGATGCCATTACGTAAATTATTGAAGGCTTTTGATGCGTCTACAAATAAGCAATTTGTCTATTTAAAAAGGCATATTGAGCCTAGCGTAGCGGCAGAGATTAAGGCTTTGGGCTTGCCAGGGGTAGGTTTTATTCGAGAGTTTAAACGCTTTTACCCTGCTGGAGAGGTCGCAGCTCATCTGGTAGGCTTCACTAATATAGATGATAAAGGCCAAGAGGGTTTAGAGTTAATGTATAACTCCAGTTTAAAAGGTGTTGCTGGCAGTAAGCGAGTTATACGTGATGGTAAGCGGCGTATTATTGAAGGGCAAAATTTGGAAGGTATTAAAGAGCCTGTTACTGGACAAGATTTACAGTTAAGTATTGATGAACGCTTGCAATATTTAGCCTATAAAGAATTAAAGGCTGGCGTAGTAAGGCATAGGGCAAAGTCAGCTTCTTTGGTGATGCTAGAGGCTGAAACGGGGAATGTTTTAGCGGTTGTTAATCAGCCGTCTTTTAATCCTAATGTGCGTAAAAATTTAAAGGTATCGCGTTATAGAAATAGAGCAATAACTGATATTTTTGAGCCAGGTTCAACGATGAAACCTTTGGTGGTAGCCGCGGCATTAGAGGGCGGCTTTATTGAACCGAATCAATTATTTGATACCCGAGATTTTAAAATTAAGGGGAGGTGGGTAAAGGACAGCCATAAGTATGGCACTATTGATTTAACAACAGTGCTAAAAAAATCAAGTAATGTTGCCGCCAGTAAAATTGCCTTATCTATGCCGCCTGATTATTTCTGGCGCTTCTATCATGATCTTGGTTTCGGTGTATCACCTAGAGTTAATTTTCCTGGTGAAGCGAGTGGTACTTTACCGGAATATTCTGGGTGGAGTGATTTTGAGCAAGCTACTTTGTCATTTGGCTACAGAGTTTCCATGTCCACCTTACAGCTAGCGCGAGCGTATACGGCGTTAGCAGATGATGGGGTGTTGCATTCTGTGAGTTTGCTTAAGCGTGAAAAGGATGAATATGCAACGCAGGTTTTATCACCTGAGACGGCAAGAAAAGTCAGAGTAATGATTGAGCAAGTTGTCCAGAAAGGGGGTACGGCAACTAGGGCAAAAGTTGATGGATATCGCGTAGCGGGAAAAACGGGAACAGTAAAGAAAGTGAGTCGTCAAGGGGGATATGGTAATGATTATTTATCGGTGTTTGTTGGGATGGCACCAGCGAGTGATCCTAAACTAGTCATTGCTGTGATGGTTGATGCGCCGCAAGGCGACTATTATGGCGGCTTAGTTGCTGCACCTATTTTTGCCAAAGTCATGGGTGGGGCTTTAAGGGTTTTAGGTATTACGCCTGATGAGGAGCAAACCATGTCAGTACTACTGGCTAAGTAGCGCAATGCGGCTGTTTGAATTATTAGCAGGTGTTGCCGAAGTACAGCTAGATGCAGAAGTCACGCACCTTGCTTTGGATAGTCGTGAGGTTGGTGCCGGCGGTGTTTTTTTTGCCTTAGCGGGTACTCAGTTGCACGGTATGAGTTTTGCGCATCAAGTTCGACAGCAGGGTGCGGTCGCGATTATTTATGATCCGGAGAATGGCGGGGTCTCATTAGCAGAGTCTGTGGCAGGTTTAAGTTTAATTCCTGTTAAGCAGTTGGCCAATAAACTAGGTGATTTTGCGGCTAAATTCTATGGCTGGCCTACGAGGCAGTTACATGTGGTTGGTATTACTGGAACGAATGGTAAAACCTCCTGTAGTCAGTTTTTAGCACAAGTACTTGATAACTGCGGTGTTATTGGCACACTCGGCTGGGGTATTTATCCAAATTTACAAAGAACCAGTAACACTACGCCCGATGCGTTAATGTTGCAAAAAATATACGCTGAGTTTGTCGAGCAAAATATAAAGCATGTTGCGATGGAAGTTTCATCGCACGGGTTAGAGCAGGGGCGTGTTAATGCCATTAATTTTAGCGGCGCAGTGTTTAATAACTTGAGCCGTGATCATTTAGATTATCACGGCAGTTTGGAAGCGTATTTCCAAGCTAAATTACGTTTGGTTCAATGGCCTGATTTGCAGTATGCGGTGGTCAATTTGGATGATACTTATGCGGAGCGTGTTTTAGCGGCTATTTCAGAGCAAGTGCCGGTATTTACTTACAGCATGCAAGATAAAGTGCATAACAAAGATACGAGCATTCAAGTAAGAAATATTCAATATTCGTTACTAGGTATTGAATGTGATGTATTTTGGCAGGCTGAGCAGCATAAACTTAAGGTTGCTTTATTAGGCGATTTTAATTTGCAAAATTGCTTGTCAGTACTAGCTGTTTTGTTGGCAATGGGTAAACCATTAGGCGAGTGTTTGCAGTCTATGCAGACTATTAAGCCAATTATTGGGCGTATGGAATGTTTTACTGCGGATACTGGTAAGCCTATGGTAGTTGTTGATTATGCACATACACCAGATGCATTAGAAAAAGTATTAATGACTTTAAGACGGCACTGTGTCGCTCAGCTAACCGTGGTTTTTGGTTGTGGTGGTGATCGAGATAAGGGTAAGCGTGCACAAATGGGGCGTATTGCTGAAACCCTTGCTGATCGAGTAATTATTACTGATGATAACCCGCGATTTGAAGAGAGACAAACAATTACTGATGAGATTATTGCAGATATTTCAATGGAAAAAGTTTGTGTAATTAATGATAGAAAAAGCGCTATACAGCACAGTATTTTAATGAGTTCAGATAGGGATATAGTTTTAATCGCTGGCAAAGGCCATGAAAATTACCAAGAGATAAAAGGTGTGCAACTGCCATTTAGTGACCGTGAAATTACTCAGGAATTATTGGCTTTATGATTTTAATGACTTTGCAAGAAATTGCGGAAGCTGTACAAGGGAAGTTAGTTGGCACTGATGCAACGGTTTCAGGTGTTTGTATTGATACGCGTATTTTGGCTGAGGGTGATTTGTATATTGCCATTAAAGGTGAGCAGTTTGATGGCCATGACTTTATTGCTCAAGCAGAAAAGAAGGGTGCATTAGCATTATTAGTTGCCAAGCAAGTGGCTAGCGATAAGCCACAAATTATCGTAAAGGATACGCGATTAGCTTTAGCTCAGTTAGCTGGAGCGGTTAGAGCTAAAGTGCAAGTAAAAGTATGCGGCATTACTGGAAGTAATGGTAAAACCACAGTAAAAGAGATGGTTGCCGCTGTTTTAGCAGTGAATTATCGGGTTTTGTTTACCCAAGGTAATTTTAATAATGCTATAGGCGTACCCTTAACTTTATTACGATTGCAAGCAGAAGATGAGTTTGCCGTGATAGAGATGGGTGCTAATCATGCAGGTGAAATTACTTATACGAGTGCTTATGCGCAACCTGATGTTGTTGTTATTACTAATGTTGGGGCAGCACATATTGAGGGTTTTGGCAGTATTGAAGGAATAGCACTGGCAAAAGCGGAAATAATTGAGTCATTAACTGAGCAAGGTATTGCGGTTTTAAATGCGGATGATACTTTTTTTGCGCAGTGGCTTGCGCTTGCCGGGCAACGTAAAGTGCTTTCGTTTGGCTTGAATGCAAATGCTGATGTGACGGCAGAAAATATTGTCACGGGCTTTGCTGGTGAGCAGTTTTGTACGCAGTTTGATTTGCTTAGTGAAGGTAAGCGAGTGCCGATACGTTTGGCGTTAGCGGGCGAGCATAATGTTAAAAATGCTTTGGCTGCAAGTAGCGCATGCTTGGCGCTAGGTATTGAAGTCAAGCAGATTCAAGAAGGGTTAAAGCAAGTTAAGACGGTAAAAGGTCGCTTACAGTTAAGTGTAACTGGACTTGGGTATAGAGTGATTAATGATACTTATAATGCTAACCCTGATTCATTAACGGCTGCTTTGGCAGTGTTGAAAAACTGTGAAGGTGAGTTATGGCTTGCTTTAGGTGCATTTGGTGAACTGGGTGCGGGTGCTGAACAATTACATAGTGAAATGGGGCAGAAAATTAAACAGGCAGGTGTAACGCGCTTATTTGTGACGGGGGCACTGGCTAAAAGCACAGTAAAAGCTTTTGGTGTTGGTGCCGAGTTTTTTACGCAGCAAGAAGATTTGATTGTTGCAGTACAGCAGGCAATTAGCTCTAAGGTTGTGTTATTAGTGAAAGGATCAAGGGTGCAAAGAATGGAAAATGTGGTTAACGCACTAGTTAATAAGGTGGAAAAATAAGCATGTTACTGTATTTGTTTGAGTACTTAGCTCAGTTTGACCCGAGTTTTAAGGTGTTTCAATACCTAACTTTACGCGGTATTTTGAGCGCACTGACCGCTTTAATAATTTCCTTCTTGGTTGGCCCTAGCATGATTCGTCGCTTAAGTAATGAAAAGATTGGTCAAAGCATTCGTCAAAGTGGACCTGAGAGTCACTATCAGAAGGCAGGTACACCGACAATGGGGGGGACTTTGATTTTAGTGGGGATTGCTGTTAGTACTTTACTTTGGGGCAATCTAGAGAATAGTTATGTTTGGGTGGCTTTATTAGTCACGATGGCTTATGGCGTTGTGGGGTTTATTGATGATTATAAGAAAGTTAAATTAGGGAACAGTGATGGCTTGTCAGCACGAGCTAAGTACTTGTGGCAGTCGGTCATTGCTTTAACTGCAGCCATATTTTTATATAAAAGTGCATTGGTGCCTGCGGAAACTCAATTTATCGTGCCTTTTTTTAAAGAAGTCGTCATTGATATGGGGTGGACTTATGTGCTTCTGACTTATTTTGTTATTGTTGGTACTAGTAATGCCGTGAATTTGACGGATGGCTTAGATGGCTTGGCCATTATGCCAACTGTTATGGTTGCTGGGGCATTAGCAATTTTTGCGTATTTAACTGGGCATGTCATGTTCGCTGAATATTTAGTTATTCCTTATATTCCTAAAGCGGGTGAGCTGGTTATTTTTTGTGCGGCATTAGTTGGTGCAGGTTTGGGCTTTTTATGGTTTAACGCTTATCCTGCAATGGTTTTTATGGGCGATGTTGGCGCTTTAGCCTTAGGTGCTGCTTTAGGTGTTGTTGCTGTTTTAGTGCGTCAAGAAATTGTTTTGATGATTATGGGCGGGGTGTTTGTTATGGAAACAGTTTCCGTCATTATGCAGGTTGCTTCATTTAAGTTGACGGGAAAACGAGTTTTTAGAATGGCACCTATACATCATCATTTTGAGTTAAAAGGCTGGCCAGAGCCACATATAATTGTCAGATTTTGGATTATTACCGTTATTTTAGTCTTAATTGGATTATCTACTCTAAAGTTGAGATAGCAAATGAATAATGATGTGATTTTAAAAACATTAGATAAACAGTTCTCTCTTAATCAGGAAACAGCTAAAGTTTTAGTTGTTGGCTTAGGTAAGACGGGTTTATCAGTGGCTTATTATTTACGTCAGCTTGGTATTCAGTTTGCAATTGTTGATAGTCGAGATAAACCGCCTTTTAATGATGATTTATTAGTTGATATGCCTGATATTCCCGTATTTACTGGGGGTTTTGATGCTGAAGTGTTTGCATTAGCTACACATATTATTGTCAGCCCTGGGGTTTCTATGGATGAGCCTTTAATCAAATTAGCGCTAGCGCGAGGTGTTTGCTCTTTAAGTGATATAGATTTGTTTGCTTGTTCAGTAGATAAGCCCGTTGTCGCTATTACAGGTTCTAATGGTAAAAGCACGGTTACGACTATGCTAGGTGCGATGGCTAAAGCTGCCGGGAAGTGTACGGCAGTGGGTGGTAATTTAGGCACACCAGCACTCGACTTGCTGGCTGATGAAGTAGAGATTTATGTGCTGGAGTTATCTAGTTTTCAGCTAGAGCGAACAAGTCAGTTAAATGCGGTGGCAGCCACGGTACTTAATATTTCAGCTGATCATTTGGATAGATATACGAGTATAGCGGCTTATGCAGAGCAAAAGCGTAAAGTCTACAGTGGTAGTGGTGTAATGCTTTTAAATGCTGATGATCCAGTAGTTATCGCGATGTATGAGGCAGGTAGAAAAGTATTAACTTTTGGCCTAGAGAAAGAGGCTGATTATACTGTGATGAATACTTCAGAGGGTAAGTTTTTAGCGTTGCATGGTAGGCCTATTTTGGCGGTCAATGAGCTATTGGTAGCAGGGCTACATAATCAGGCTAATGCTTTGGCGGCATTAGCACTGGGTGGTGTACTCAGATTACCAGAAGAAGTGATGTGCAAAGCTTTGCGTCATTATAAAGGGTTAAGGCATCGAATGCAGTTTGTCGCTAATATTGATGGAGTCAGTTGGGTTAATGATTCTAAAGCGACTAATGTCGGAGCATGTATTGCGGCTTTACAGGGCTTTAGAAATGCAGATGTTATTCTGATTGCTGGCGGTGATGCAAAGGGTGCAGATATGAGTGAATTAGTACCTATATTAAAAGACAACGTAAAGGCTTTGCTGTTGATAGGTAAAGATGGCGCACTGATTAGCCAAGCCGTGAATGGGAGTGTACCTGTATATGACGTTGGCACATTGAAAAAAGCAGTGAAGCAAGCGGCAAAACTTGCACAAGCAGGCGATACTGTATTGTTATCGCCTGCTTGTGCAAGTTTAGATCAATTTTCTAATTACCAAGAAAGAGGAACGGTTTTTATCTCTAAGGTAAAGGCTTTAGGTCAATGAATATTAGTATTAGCGAGCAATTAGCAAAACTAAATAATAATGTTTATTTTGATAAAACATTAGTTTTTGTTTGTGTGACGCTGGTTGTTTTTGGTTACCTTATGGTGTCTTCCGCGTCTTTGCATTTAGGGGCGAAGCTAACGGGAAATTTATTGCATTACCCAGTCCGGCAATTGATACATATTATTGTGGGCTTAGTGGTCGGTTGTTGTATTTACTTGGTGCCTATGAGTTTTTGGGAAAGAACAGGACCGATCTTGTTTTTTATCGGCTTAGTTTTATTAGCCATGGTGCTGATTCCTGGTGCCGGTATAAAGGTGAATGGCAGTACGCGCTGGTTATCATTATTTGGAATAAGAGTGCAAGTTTCAGAAATTATGAAACTTATTGTGGTTATTTATATGGCAGGGTTTGTGACGCGACATCATGATTTTGTACGTGAATCAGTCTATGGCTTAATTCGACCGTTATTATTACTGTCTAGTGCTTGTGTTTTATTGTTATTCGAACCAGATATGGGTTCTGCTGTCGTGATTGTTACTATTGCTATGGGGATGATGTTTTTGAGTGGTGCGCGCTTACAGCAATTTGTTGTTTTAATTTTGGGTATTATTGGCGTAGGCGTTTTAGCTGTTGTTTCTTCGGATTATCGTTTGGCAAGGGTGACTAGCTTTTTGCACCCATGGGAAGACCCCTTTGGTAAAAGTTTTCAATTAGTGCAAGCTTTGATTTCTTTTGGTCGTGGTGAATGGACAGGGGTGGGATTGGGGAGTGGCGTACAAAAACTCTTTTATTTGCCCGAAGCACATACGGATTTTTTATTTTCAGTGATTGCTGAAGAAACAGGGCTGCTAGGTGTTGTTAGTGTGATTATTTTATTTGCTCTGCTAGTATGGCGTGCCTTTGTCATTGCTGCAATGGCCGAGCAATTAAATGAAAAATTTTCCGCATTTATTGCTTATGGCTTAGGTATTTGGTTTGCTTTTCAATCTTTTGTCAATATGGGTGTTAATATGGGGGTGTTGCCTACTAAAGGCCTGACATTACCTTTTATGAGTTATGGTGGCGGCAGCATGATTGTTATGTGTGTTGCAATGGCACTGCTCTATAGAGTGAATAGTGACATGATTGCTTTACAGAAAAATAAGGCGTCTAGTCATGAGTAAGCGTATCGTTATTATGGCTGGTGGAACGGGTGGGCATGTCTTTCCTGCTCTCGCGGTGGCGCAGTATTTGGAGACTCAAGATTGGCAAGTGAGCTGGATTGGAACGCATAGAGGTATGGAACACCGTATTGTGCCGGCAAATAATATTGAAATTGATTGGCTAACGGTTAATGGGGTACGGGGTAAAGGTTTTTTAGCTCTATTTAAGATGCCATTAATGCTTATAAAATCTTGTTTGGAAGCGAGAAAGATTTTACAAATAAGAAAACCCGATGTCGTGTTAGGGATGGGTGGGTTTGTCGCTGGACCTGGTGGTTTAATGGCTAAATTGATGGGTATTCCTTTAGTGATTCATGAGCAAAATCGAGTTCCTGGTACGACGAATCGATTATTGTCGGGTATAGCCAATAAGGTATTGCAAGCTTTTCCTGATAGTTTTGCTACGGCAAAGTCGGCTATTTTTACCGGCAACCCCTTGCGCAAAGCATTAACTCAACAGCATAGTAAAAAGCAGTGTCATTCTGATGTATTGCATATTTTAGTTATCGGCGGTAGTTTGGGTGCGCAACGTTTAAATGAGGTGGTGCCTGAGGCTCTGGCATTGTTAAATAGGTCTGTAGAGGTCAGGCATCAAACTGGAACGGCAATGTATCAGGCAGTCGTGCAAGCGTATCAAGAAAAATTGCTAAAGGCACAAGTTACTGAATTTATTGATGATGTATTGGATGCCTATACATGGGCTGACTTGGTGGTTTGCCGTGCGGGAGCTATGACGGTAAGTGAGGTGGCCGCATTAGGCGTGCCTAGTATTTTAGTGCCTTACCCTTATGCGATAGATGATCATCAAACGGCTAACGCACAGTATTTAGCAGATTCAGGCGCAGGAATTTTGCTTGCGCAACAACAGTTAACAGGGGCATTTTTGGCAGAACAAATTATATATTGCTCAACACGGTTAGAAGCAATGGCAAAAGCAGCAAGGCAAAGCGCAAAGATGAATGCAACCGAGTTAGTTGCAGAGCAGTGCATAGAGGCAGGAGCATGAATAATTCAATTAATCAGGTTATTCAGGAGCGCTTAAAAAATATGCGCAAAGTCCACTTTGTCGGTGTCGGTGGGACGGGTATGAGTGGTATTGCTGAAGTTTTATCGAACCTGGGCTACGAAGTATCGGGTTCAGATATAAAAGAAAGCTCTGTGACTCAGCATTTAAGCGCGGCTGGGGTTACTGTGTTCATTGGGCATGATACGAAAAATGTTGCTGATGTCGATGTACTGGTGACTTCAACGGCTGTGGATAAGAAAAATGTAGAAGTAAAATATGCTTACGAAAACCGTATTCCGGTGATTCCGCGTGCTGAAATGCTCGCTGAATTGATGCGCTTTCGTTTTGGTATTGCGGTGGCAGGTACGCACGGTAAAACAACGACAACCAGTTTAGTAGCCAGTATTTTGGCAGAAGCTGATTTAGATCCTACTTTTGTGATCGGTGGTCGTTTAAATAGTGCGGGCACGAATGCTCAGTTAGGTGAAGGCCAGTATTTAGTGGCCGAAGCAGATGAAAGTGATGCCTCTTTTTTACATTTACAGCCGATAATCGGAGTGATTACGAATATTGATCAAGATCATATGGAAACTTATGAGGGTAGTTTTAAGCGATTAAAAGAGACTTTCATTGAGTTTTTATATCATATCCCTTTTTATGGCTTAGCCGTTCTGTGTATAGATGATGAAGGTGTGCGTGAAATTTTACCGCAGTTATCTAAGCCTGTGCGAACTTATGGCGTATGTGCAGATGCTGATGCTCATATCTTTGATGTTAAACAACAAGGAATGTGTACGACTTTTACTGTTAAGCGTTGGGGTGAGCATAAAAATTTAACAGTTACTCTAAATATGCCAGGTTGGCACAATATGTTAAATGCTGTTGCTGCGATTACCGTAGCAACTGAATTAAATGTCAATGATAGTGCAATTATTGAAAGTTTAGGATCTTTTAAAGGGGTCGGACGTCGTTTTGAGTTAAATGGTGAGTTAGCTTTAGCAAAGGGTTCTGTTACTTTAGTTGATGACTATGGGCACCACCCTAGAGAGGTTGCGGCAACTTTAGAAGCATTGAGGCAAGCTTGGCCTGGTAGGCGTTCAGTGGTCGTGTTTCAGCCGCACCGTTATTCTCGCACGAGAGATTTATTTGAGGATTTTGTTAATACTCTATCGAGTGCAGATGTACTTATTTTATTGGAAGTGTATGCGGCAGGTGAAGAGCCAATAACAGGGGCAGATGGTCGGGCATTAACTCGGGCTATTCGTATCAGGGGGCAAGTTGATCCGGTATTTGTGGAAAATATTGAAGATTTAGCGAGTATTTTGGCGGGTATTATTCAGCCTAATGATGTCTTATTAACTATGGGGGCAGGGAATGTTGGCCATATTGCTACTAAATTGCCACAGCAATTGACTGAGCTATTAGTGTGATGAACCCGCTAAGCTATTCATTTAAAGGACAATTATTGCGGCACGAACCATTGGCGAAATATACTAGCTGGCGCGTGGGCGGTGAGGCAGAGAAATTATATATGCCGGTTGATAAGCATGACTTGCAATTGTTTTTAGCCAGTTTAGCTGATGATGAGCCTGTGCTTTGGTTGGGGTTGGGGAGTAATGTGCTGATTCGAGATGGTGGTGTCAAGGGCACGGTTATTAATACCAAAGGCAAGGTAAAGCAGATGCACTTGCTGGATAATGAACATATTTATGTTGAATGTGGTGTGCCTTGTGCTCATGTAGCGCGTTTTTGTTCTGAGCATGGTCTATCGGGCGCTGAGTTTTTGGCAGGTATACCGGGGACTGTGGGGGGGGCATTGAAAATGAATGCGGGTGCTTTTGGGGCAGAAATGTGGGGATTGGTTAAAAGTGTTGACATGATGTCTCAAGGGGGCGCTATAAGTACACGCTGCGCAAATGAATTTGAGGTTAGTTATCGTGCGGTGAAAGGGGGAAGGGAGGCGTGTTTTTTATCGACTATTTTAAAGTTAAGCACTGATAGCGGTTTGGCCGGACAAGATAAGATAAAGAAACTATTGGCCCAGCGAGCAGCGACTCAGCCAACAAACTTGCCCACTTGTGGTTCTGTATTTAAGAACCCTGAACATGATTTTGCGGCACGATTGATAGAGTCGAGTGGTTTAAAATCGTACGCTATTGGCGGAGCAGTTGTTTCGGAAAAGCATGCTAATTTTATTGTTAACACAGGAACTGCAACAGCATTAGATATAGAGCGGTTAATAAACCATGTGAAAAGTGAAGTTTCAAGACAGCAAGGAATCGAGCTACAGACAGAAGTTTGTATAATAGGGGAGCCATTGGCATGAAGCCCGCCTTTACAAAAGATGCCAAAGATTTTGGTCGTGTTGCGGTATTGATAGGCGGTACCGCTGCAGAGAGAGAAATTTCTTTAAACAGTGGCAATGCAGTGTATCAGGCTTTATTAGATAATAAAGTAGATGCTTATGTTATTGATGTCAAAACCAATGTGTTAGAGGCTTTGGGTGATACTGTATTTGATCGCGTATTCAATGTTATACACGGGCGTGGCGGTGAAGATGGTGTATTGCAAGCAGTACTAGATACTTTAGCTTTACCTTATACAGGTAGTGGTGTTTTGGCTTCTGCTTTAAGTATGGATAAGTTACGTACTAAGTTGTGTTGGCAGGGGGCGGGCTTACCGACACCACCATCGGTTTTATTGCAAAACGAGCATGATATAGAGCGCTGTATAGCTGAGTTAGGTTTTCCTGTTATTGTTAAGCCAGCTCAGGAAGGGTCTAGTTTAGGGATGAGTCGGGCGGAAACTAAACAAGAATTGGTTGATGCTTGGCAGTCGGCAGATCAATATCAATGTGATGTTTATGCGGAAGCTTGGGTAAAAGGCAAAGAGTATACGGTTGGTATTTTAAATGGTGAAGGATTACCTGTTATATGCTTAGAAACACCTAATACTTTTTATGATTTTGATGCCAAGTATCGAGCTAATACAACACGATATCACTGTCCTGCGGGGCTAAGCAATGAGCTTGAGGTTGAGCTGATTCGATTGTCCTTAAAAGCTTGTGCCGTACTCGGGGTAACGGGGTGGGGGCGGGTGGATCTGTTTATTGATGAACGGGGGCAGGCCCAGTTAATTGAAGTAAATACAGTGCCAGGTATGACTGATCATAGTTTAGTTCCTATGGCTGCAAAAGCCGCAGGCTTAAGTTTTGAGCAGTTGGTGTGGCATATTTTAGAAACAAGTTTTAAATGATTGCTCGGCAAGTGCAGATAAGGGTTTTTATGGGCGTATTAATAGTGGTCATCAGCATACTCGTCTGGCCATTATTACAGAATATGATAAGAGAAACATGGCCGATAAGGCATGTTGGGGTTGAAGGTGAGTTCCAATACATTAGTAAAGAAGGTATACAAAGTAAGATAATGCCCTTAATTCGTGATGGCTATTTTGCCATTGATTTACAAGAGATACAGCAAGCGGTGATGAGTTTGCCATGGGCAGAAAAAGTTCAAGTGCAGCGAATATGGCCTGATGGTGTTAAGCTAAGATTGTATGAGCAGAGGCCTGTAGTGCGTTGGCAAACGGATAGTTTATTAAATATTCATGGAGAAGTTTTTAAACCATTAAATATAGATGAATTTAAGTCTTTACCTGTGTTATATGGACCCGCAGAGCAGCGGCAACAATTATTGGAAATTATGTATGGCTTGAAAGTTAGCCTTATGGATCAAGGTTTGCGTTTAATAGAATTTAGGGTGAGCAATAGGCAGTCTTGGTTATTAGCGATGGAGAATGGTATGACAGTCCAGTTAGGTAGGTTTGAGCCATTGAATAAATTGACATTGCTACTTAAAGCCTTTGTTGTATCAGGGAGTGAATTAGTGAATAAGATTGCTTATGTGGATATGCGCTACCCAAATGGTTATGCTGTACGGTGGCGAACAAATGAACAAATAAGATGGTAGTTACTGAGAACTAAGGTTTAAAGGGTAGGGGCAATCTGGTCCTTAAAAGCAGCATGAAAGGCAAAAGTAATGGTAAAAAAAACAGATCGTAATTTAATTGTAGGCTTGGATATAGGCACATCTAAAGTCGCAGCTATCGTTGGTGAAATAAATGATAGCGGTGAGGTTGAAGTGATCGGTATTGGATCAACACCTTCACGCGGATTAAAAAAAGGGGTAGTGATTAACCTAGAGTCAACTGTTAATTCCATTCAGAGAGCAGTAGAGGAAGCTGAATTAATGGCTGGCTGTGAGATTACGTCTGTTTATGCAGGAATTGCCGGAAGCCATATCAAAAGTTTAAATTCACACGGAATTGTAGCGATTAGAGATAAGGAGGTATCGCAATATGATATTAATCGTGTTATTGACTCGGCGCGTGCTGTTGCTATTCCTGCTGATCAAAAAATACTGCATATATTACCGCAAGAATTTATTATCGATATGCAAGAAGGAATTAAAGAGCCTATCGGTATGTCAGGTATACGGCTAGAAGCAAAAGTGCATATGGTAACTGGCAGTGTGAGTGCGGCACAGAATATTATTAAGTGCATACGTCGTTGCGAATTGGATGTTGATGATATTGTTTTAGAGCAACTAGCTTCTTGCTCCTCAGTCTTGACAGAAGACGAAAAAGAGTTAGGTGTTTGCCTTATCGACATAGGGGGAGGCACAACAGATATCGCTATTTTTTCGCATGGCGCGATTAAGCATACGGCAGTGATCCCTATTGCCGGAGATCAGGTCACTAATGATGTGGCTGTCGCTTTACGTACGCCTACACAAAATGCTGAAGAAATTAAGATGTTACATGCTTGTGCTTTAACGCAATTGGCAGATGTGAATGAAATGATTGATGTGCCAAGTATTGGTGACCGGCCATCACGTCAAATTTCAAAACAGAATTTAGCGGAAATTATCGAGCCGCGTTATGAAGAGCTAATGCTATTAGTGCAAGCAGAATTACGCCGTAGTGGTTATGAAAGTTTAATTGCCGCTGGTATTGTTTTGACGGGTGGTAGTTCTAAGGTAACAGGGCTTGTTGAGTTGGCTGAGGAGATTTTTCATATGCCAGTACGATTAGGTTTTCCACAGCATATCTCAGGCTTAACTGATGTTGTGCAAAATCCAATTTACTCAACAGGTGTTGGATTGTTGATATATGGGAGAGATCACTTTCTAAGTAACGAGCAGTTATTGGAGACGAACGAGGGGATCTTTTCAAGAATGAAAAGTTGGTTTCAAAATAATTTTTAAATAATGTTTATTGGGCAGGAATGAGGCAGGCGTCATGAAATATGAATTAATGGATTTAGGTTTGGAAAATGCAGTTATTAAGGTGATTGGTGTCGGTGGTGGTGGTGGTAATGCCGTCAATCACATGGTGAACAGCCACTTTGATGGGGTTGAATTTATTTGTGCAAATACAGATGCACAAGCATTGCGTCGCCTAGAAGTGGATAGTGTTATTCAGTTAGGTGCTGAATTAACGAGAGGTTTAGGAGCGGGGACAAACCCAGAAATTGGTAGAGAAGCAGCGGAAGAAAATAAAGATGTTATTCGCGATGTCTTGGAAGGCGCGAATATGTTATTTTTGACGGCAGGAATGGGGGGGGGGACGGGGACCGGTGCGATTCCCGTTATTGCGGAAGTTGCTAAAGAAATGAATATCTTAACCGTTGCTGTGGTGACTAAGCCGTTCGATTTTGAAGGCAAAAAGAAAAAATCGGTGGCTGAGTTAGGTATCGTTGAATTAGAGAAATATGTTGATTCGTTAATTATTATTCCTAATCAAAAGTTATTGCCAGTTTTGGGTGCAAATGTTTCTATGATGAAAGCATTTTCTGCAGCTAATGATGTTTTGCTTGATGCAGTACAAGGTATTACTGAGCTTATTACCCACCCCGGTATGATTAATGTTGATTTTGCTGATGTTAAAACAGTCATGTCAAGCATGGGTGCGGCGATTATGGGAACAGGCATTGCTAGCGGCGAAAATAGAGCAAGAGTAGCTGCTGAGAAGGCAATTTCTTGTCCTTTATTAGAGGATATCAATTTGCAAGGTGCGCGTGGTATCTTAGTGAATATTACAGCGGCTGATATGGGCATTGCCGAGTTTGATGAGGTAGGTAATATTGTTCATAGTTTTGCCTCGGATGAGGCCATCATTAAGATTGGTACTGCAATCGATGAGAATTTAGATGATGAAATTAAAGTAACAGTCGTTGCAACTGGTATGGGTGGTGAAAAGGTAGCGAGTGCTCCAGTGAAATTAGTCTCTCCTAGTATTGCTACTGCAGGTAATGATTATTCCAGCTTAGATACACCATCTGTTAGTCGTAAACAGGCGGCTGATGGTAGAGAAACACGTTTTGGTGTGCAGCCTAAAAATAGCTCAGATATGGACTATTTAGATATTCCCGCTTTTTTAAGGCGTCAAGCTGATTAAGTTCAGATAAATATATATCTAGCGTTATGTTAAGACCTGCCCCGAGCATACGCTAGATATTTTTATACTTACAAGCGCATTATGGATTAGAATAGCCAGTCTTGTATTTTAGGTATAAATTCCCCTCCCAAAAGAAATCAATCTAAAAAATACACGAAAGCACTTCCATTATTTTGTACCTCTTATTTTTCTTATGGAATGAGAATAAGATACTACCTGCAGAGTGCGGTACCGGTACAATTTCATTTATTATTTTTTTCACACTCTTAAGGTGATAGAGAAGTGTGGGCTAAGCTTATTTTATAGGCTTGTTAGGTAAAGTTAATGATTAAACAAAGAACATTAAAAAATACAATAAGAGCAACAGGTGTTGGTTTACACACGGGTGATAAAATTTACTTAACCTTGCACCCTGCAGGCGTTAATGAAGGCATAAAGTTTCGGCGAGTAGATCTTGCTGAACCAGTGACAATTGATGCTGTGCCGCATAATGTTGGTGATACCACGTTATCGACAACGCTAGTGCAAGAAGGCGTAAAAATATCGACTATTGAGCATTTGTTGTCCGCTATGGCTGGGCTTGGTATTGATAATGCATTGGTTGATGTGACTGCAGCTGAAGTACCGATCATGGATGGTAGCGCGGGTCCTTTTGTATTTTTAATTCAATCTGCTGGTGTGCAGGAGCAAGATGCACCTAAGCAATATATTAAAATTAAACGTGAAGTCAAAGTATTTGATGGTGATAAATGGGCCGCTTTTTTGCCTATGGATGGCTTTAAAGTAACCTTTACTATCGATTTTGAGCACCCTGCCATTGCTGATAATGTTAAGACTGCAACGATGGACTTTTCGTCCACGACTTTTGTTAGAGAAGTCAGTCGCGCGCGTACTTTTGGCTTTATGAAAGATATAGAGTTTTTAAGGGAAAATAACTTAGCTTTAGGCGGTAGCTTAGATAATGCTATTGTTATTGATGATGACAAAATCATTAATGAAGGTGGTTTACGTTATGCTGATGAGTTTGTTAAGCATAAAATGCTAGATGCTATTGGTGATTTATACTTATTAGGGCATAGTTTGATTGGCGAGTATCAAGGTTATAAATCAGGTCATGGGCTGAATAATCAGTTACTAAGAGCACTGATTGCTGATCCTGATGCTTGGGAAATGGTTACTTTCGAAAATAATGATGATGCCCCGATTCCTTTTATGCGTTCCGCTGAAAGCCGAGCGGGCGAATAAGTTATAGTGCTATTTATTTTGTTTTAATAAGGTATTACTTAAACTTAATAAAGCATTTTTTAGTCTTCCTTCCGAAAGTGTATCCGCATTATTTCGGAGGGATTCTATATTCTCCTCAGAAGGAATGATCTTTCGCGATTTCTTTTCTGCTGTAAATGGGGTTGGTACCAGCACCCTAACTCTAACCTTCTTAATATTTTCTTTGCTTTGAGTATTAACGGCTAATTGTATTTGTGCGCTGCAAAAGCGTAGCTGTGATGCCCAAGCTGCCGAACTCATATAAATCATTAAACTCCCTTCATTGACTACGCAGTCTTTTATATGAGGCTTTAGCTGGGCAGGACTTGCCAATAAAATAATACGCAAGATTCGTTGGTGCTTTGCTATACGCAACTGAAGTGCAGTAGGCATTCTGGAGAAAGATGAGGCATTTTTAAAGCTCATAGTGATGCCTTGAGTAGTAAGACTTAATAAGGCTCAGATAGAGAGCTGCCGACAAGCCAGAAGCACCAAAAATCATAGCCATTACCATAATTTGATAGCGTGCAGCAATGAAGGGTGAAATGCCCGATAAGATTTGCCCAGTCATCATGCCAGGCAAGGAAACCAAACCAACAGCCAGTAAAGAGTTAATCACTGGAATCATTGCAGCTTGAAAAGCAATATTACGTGCAGGGATATAGGTTTTATTTTGTAACTCCGAGTGGAAGCGTTCAGCAGCTAAGCTAACACTGTTCATTGATCCAGCAAAAATCATTCCGGCTATAGGAATCATATAATGAGGAGCGTACCAAGGGGTCAATGATAGTACGCCCTGGGTAATTAAAGTCAAGGTCAGTCCGCTCGCTAAAAAGATAGCAAAGAAAGCGTGTTTATATAATGTAGTGCGGTGTTCCTTTATCGAGCCCAAGGCAATCCAGCTGGATGCAATACACATAATGCATAAGATTAGTAAAATCAGCCAGCTATCTTGTGACTCAAAGATAAAGGCCAAAGCATAACCGACCAATAATAATTGGCTGAGCATGCGCGTTAATGCATACACGGCGTTTGTGATAGGTAGCGACCAACGTGTAAAAATGAGTAACACTAAAAGCGCGGGCGTTAACGATAGAGTGAGACTCGTTAAACTGATGGTTGTGATGCTATTATTCATAAAGGCTAAGTAATAGGGAAAGGCTTATGCATAAAGGCTAGTACAGCCTTAAGTGTGCTATAAAATCAGCATAAGTGTGTTTTCTAATCGCTTAATAATCTCATTATTGGATCACTTATTCCGAGGAGGGGGCTGTACTAGCATTCTTATACCTTATTATTGTAGTTGCTTCGGTTTAAGTTTTTGTAAATCATCACGTAGGGTAAGATCTACGCCAACACTAATAATAAAGCTAGTTGCTTCTTCTATATTCATTTCAGATTTAATGATTTTAGATTCGTGCACAATCACAGTAAAACCAGATGTTGGGTTAGGCGAGGTTGGTATAAATAGCACATACATGTCGTCTTTTTTATTAGTGACATAAGCGGGAACCCATACATCTTCTTTTGGGTACTCAGTAAATACAACTTCACGTGCACTTTTGTGTTCATGCCCCGAAAACATATTAACTACTTTTTTAGTGACTCGGTAAATCGTGTTTAATAAAGGAATACGGTTAACAATATTATCAATTAAGCGAATAATCCATGAACCACCAGCCATGCTTAAACGGTAGCCGACATAAGCAAATAAATAAAAGCTTAAGGCAAAAATAGTAATAGTAATTAAATAATTATCCCAATAACCATAAACGATATGAAAAGCACCTGAAATCAGCTCTTTCATAAATAATACGATTTGAAGAATAACAACAATAGGAATAAAAGCTAAAATTCCGATTAGAAAATAATTGGCAGTGCGTTTTAAAAATGCATTCATAGGGACCCCTCTTTTTATTGTTATAGGTGCATCAAAAATGCTCGTTAGAGCTGAATTTTTAGCTTATTACATCGCGTGATAACGCTTATAATTTTTTTTGTACAGAGATATTCTTTAATCCAGCGTTCGAATTTAAATCTGTAAGCAATTAAAGTGTATCTATAAATAGATATTTTGGTGCTACTTAACATGTTTTTGGTATGATTTTTAATTTTCAATTTGTTACGCAGAATATTAAATTTAATCACTATTCTCGAAGGCTGGGCTAAGAGTTTACTGTATTTCGTTGTAATTTAAACGGAATATTTTTGTTTTTTCAGTAGAGTATTGTTTTTTTTAAGGGAGTATTTCTTATTATTTTTGTCATATTATTGTAATTAACTTGACATCCCCTTGTCATAAAATCTCTTTACAGTAGCTGTAAGTATCAAACTGATACTTACAGCCTTAGTATGTCCATAATTCAAGGGGGAAATAACTTATGAAATACAAACTTTCTAAAATCCTTATATCTTCTATTCTAGCCAGCAGCGCAGTTGCTCAGGCTGAAGATGTATTACAATTTTCAAATGCACCTGTACCAACGAATGATTTTGATAAGCGTAGCGTCTTAACATCGCAACAAGTAAAAGTTGGCAAGACAATTGTTGATTTTAAATATAATACTATTATGCGTTCAGGGGCTAACCCCGCGGGTTCAGCTGCTCCATTTGGAACTATTTTTGATATTGAAGGCCAGCCCGTTAAATCTGAAGATGGCTCGATTCATGTCTCAAGTGATAATGATTTTTCATCATTAATTACAGGAGATGATGGCAAGGTTTATATGGTGTCACATTTTGAAACACGTCCTGCAGCGATGTATGTGACTGAAATGGATCAAAACCCGACATCAGGTATTTTAACGGCTAAACGTACTCGACCCTTAGATTTTTCAGCTTTTAATGGTGGTTGGGTACATTGTGCAGGTAGTGTTACACCTTGGGGAAATCACTTAGGTTCAGAAGAATATCCACCGAATGCCAAGCAATGGCGTGATAATACGATCGATAGCTATAATGCAGCTATGGTGCGTTATTTCCCTGTTGCTCGTGGTGCTGCAGATGCTGATTTACCAGCATTAGCTCTACAGCATATGAACCCTTATGATTATGGCTATACCGTTGAGGTGGCTGTCGCGGATTACGATAATACTGCTGTGGCTAAGCATTACTCTATGGGGCGTATCGCTATTGAGTTATCTAAGGTTATGCCAAATGAAAAAACAGTGTATACCTCAGATGATGGCTCGCATGTTGGCTTATTCCGCTATGAAGCAGATACAAAAGGTGACTTAAGTTCAGGTGAGTTGTTTGCCGTTAAATTTCACCAAACATCGCCATGGACAAATGATACAGAACGTAAGTATGACCTAGATGGCGGGGCAGGAACGCTCAGCTGGATTAGCTTAGGTAAAGCATCTGACGCTGAGGTAAAAGCCATTATAGACAGCGGTGTTAAATTTGCAGACATCTTTTCTGAAGATAGTGCGGATTGTAAAGCTATCAATGCGGGTTATGGTGATGAATGTTTAGCCGTTAAGCCGGGTATGGAAAAAGCCGCCTCGCGTTTAGAAACTAGACGTTATGCTGCATTACAAGGCGCAACGGTTGAATTTGAAAAAATGGAAGGCATTACGCTAGACGAGTCTACCAATACTCTGTACCTAGGCATGTCACGTGTCAGAAAAGCAATGAGTGATGGTGAAGGGGATATGAGTGTACCGTTTAATTACTGTGGTACTGTTTATGCATTAGATTTGGATAGCAATTATATTGCAACAAGCATGCATGGAGCTATTTCTGGTATACCAAGACTCATAAAACGTGGCGCTAAAGTTGATAACCCTTATCCTGCTGATGGTCCTTATGCGGCAAATGAGTGTGACCTTAATGGCATCTCTGAGCCTGACAATGTTACCTTTATTCCAGGATATAAGACGTTAATTATTGGTGAAGATACAGGAAGACATCAAAATGACATGATCTGGGCTTTTAATGTCGAATCTAAAAATCTAACGCGTATAGCAACGACACCTTATGGTTCAGAAACAACCTCCCCTTATTTCTACCGTAATGTGAATGGCTTTAGTTACCTGATGACAGTTGTTCAACATCCTTTTGGAGAGTCAGATCAAGACGAACTAAAAGAAGCTGAAGAGGGACGCGGATATACTGGATATTTTGGCCCTTGGGGCGGTTATTAATCTTAGTTTTTACTTAACTGAGAATGATGAAAGAGGCTCATTTTGAGCCTCTTTTTTATTACACTTTATTTATTTAATCTATTTTAGAAGTCAAATTCAATAATATCTAAAAGCACAGTCAGGTCTCTATGGAGTGAATAATCGAGAATTGAGGGTTTTATTGAATGGACATTTCTTAGGAGTTCAAAAGTGATCAATTTAAAACAAATGAGTATGGTTTTATTTAGCGGTGTATTGTTAAGCCATACTACTTTCGCACAAACAGTTGATATTACAACGCGTATATTAAAGAATAAAGTGGCCTATATACCGCCTCAATGTTATACCAAAACCGAAGACGATAATAAGGCAACTTATAACCCTTGTTATGCTTGTCATACCGATTCACGCCGTCCTAATTATGTGAATGATTCAGATTTACAGGAAACTTATAGTTTTACTGAAGAGGCGCGAGAAAACCATTGGAAAAATTTATTTAAGGATCGCAGTGAGCAGGTTGCCAAAATAAGTGACCAAACGATAACTGAATATATTCGAAAAAGTAACTATTTTGATTCTCAGGGAGCGATAAAACTAAGCAAAGTATTGGCTCAAGTGCCTAAAAGCTGGGATTATAACCATGATGGACAATGGAATGGTTTTACGCCTGATGTTTGGTTTAATTTTGATGCACAAGGATTTGATCATGACCCAAAAGGTCAACTGACTGGGTGGCGTGCTTTTGGGTATTATCCTTATTTAGGTACATTTTGGCCCACCAATGGCTCGACTGATGATGTTATGATTCGGCTACCATCAGCTTTTCGAATTAATCAAAAAGGGATTGAAGATTTAACAGTATATAAAGTCAACTTAGCTATCGTCGAGGCGATGGTTAAAGAACAAGATATTACCATTGAACCCGTCGATGAAGGGCAGCTCGGGAATATTGATTTAGATAAGGATGGAAAAATTGGGCTAGCCAGCAAAATAAAATATGATTGGGCTCCTTTAAAAGAAAAATTTATGTGGTATGTAGGGCAAGCTAATGCCTTGCAAAAGACAGGTAAAGTGCATTTGGCGGCGGGTTTATATCCAGAAGGCACGGAGTTTTTACACACAGTACGCTATATTGATGTTGATGAGCAAGGTAATAATATATTATCCGCTCGAATGAAAGAAGTGCGTTATGCCTTAAAACGACTTTGGTTAAATTATTCAAAATTAGAATCTAAAGCAGCGGCAGAATCAAAAGAAAAATCTGATTTCCCGGATCGCATTCGAGTTTTCCGAGGTAATTCTGAGACGGGTGTTAGCAATGGACTAGGTTGGGCTTTTGCAGCATTTATCGAAGATGCTCAGGGCGAATTAAGGCCGCAAAATTTTGAAGAGTTAGTTTTTTGCGTTGGATGTCATAGTGGTATTGGTGCTATCACAGATGGTATTTTTAGTTTTCATAGAAAAATGCCTGCAAACAGTCCACAACAGGGTTGGTTTCATTGGTCGCAGCATGGCTTGAAGGGCTTAGCTGAACCCCAACGGCAGGATGGTAGCTATGAATATAGCTATTATTTGCAGCAAAACAAATCAGCAAATGAATTTAGAACCAATGCTGAAGTACAAGCCAAGTTTTTTAATCCTCAAAAGGTTTTAAAAGAGGCGATGCTTGAAAAGTTACATAAAGATATATCTGTTCTTTTATATGCCTCTCCGGTACGTGCTTTACAACTAAATAAAGCCTATCGAGTCATTGTAGAAGAGCAAAGTTTTACTCAAGGGCGGGATGCAGTGGTTCAGCCAACACCTAATGTGTTAAAGGAAGTTGAACCTAATCAATCTACTGGTATGAAAAAGAGCATTAAAAAAATGCCACTTATTTTAGGATCTTCTAAGGCTTACATAAGTGACAATTTGGATTTATTTTTTCCTTTAGTTAATTATTCTGGAAAGCCGTATTCTGCTAGTTTTTCCCTAGAAAATTCGGTTAAGCCAGTATGGCTATTGAATCAATTCGATTTAGTATCAAAAAATGATTTTGACCAAGGCGCCGTTGTCAGAGAAGATTTTGGGATTAGTATTCCTTTTATAACAGATGGGGAAAATGCTTATTCAGCAGAAATGAGCTATATTGGTGAAAAAAATAACCAATATTACTGGGCTTTAAAATATTACCAGATGCTAACTGAATAAGCGGTTTTTGAGGTGTTCATAGCTAATAGCTAGCAACAACATTGAAGGCTATAGCTTATTGCTCCAATCTTTTATCAGGCATTTAATGATTTTAAAAGTAATAATATGCCAGATAGGGCAAGGAATACAGCAAAGAATTGAGTGTATTTTTTATTATCAATTTTCTTGTATATAAACTCTTCGGTGAGTAAAAATACAACGATTGAAGTTTGCAAGAATAGCATAGTATCTGCGTAGGGCATGCCTCCATCATAGCCAATAAAGTATAAGGTAAGCAGTTGAAATAGCGCAAAGGTCGCATAGCATATAGCAATAGTTGCACGGGTATTATTTTTAGGTAGGTTTTTTTCATGTGCTAATGCCGTTAGCAATGATCCTCCTAAATTAGTAATGCCGTGAATGATGCCCATTAGTATAAGGTATAGCTTTTCATAACGGAGCATAACTTTAAGTGCGGTCTCTATACGTGGAGAAACACTTTTTAAAGCGACAAATATGAGAAATACACCAATGATTAAACCGATATTTAATCGTATGCTGCTAATAATAAATAAGAACAGTACGATGAAAGGAATACTGTACAACAGGACATTTTTATATAGCTTTAAATCAATATAGCTATAATGTTTTAGCACTTGCAGTATATTAATCGCGATAGAGATAGGTAGGAGTACCGAGAGAGTATAGCTAAATTCATAGCCGAGTAACAGTAACAGAGGCGTACCAAATAAGAGTATACCGACGCCAAATATAGATTGGATAACAGTTGTGAGGAGTAAAGTAGCTAAAATATCAACAGGCATAAAGAACTCACAGAGGCTTATTTAAAATATAGTTTTAAGTATACCTCGCCTATACGTTTCTGTATAAGCATTCTGCTATGGAGTGAGAGTACTAAGCCAATAACAAATTAGACTTAGATAGGGTTGAACTCTCGTACCTAGGAAATAAAGGATTTATCGGAATGATTTATTAATAGGCAGTGCGACAAAGCTTTAGCAGCAAGGCTTTATTCGCGTTACTTGTTTGCCTCGGTTCCACAGTGTGCACAATACTTTTCATCAGCTGATAACATCTGACCACAAGTAATGCAACTTTTCTGCTTTTGGGCTTTATGCCCACAATAACTGCAAAATGCAGCATTGCTTTGAATGCTCTGGCCGCAACTAGTACAAAGCATATGCCGGTTGGGTATTAACCGAGCAAAATAAGTGCTTATATTTTGCTGGTTTTCGAATAAATAAGGTGTTGCTTGGTAAGCTTTAAGTATTAGCCAAATGCTAGCTGAAATAATGGCTAGTATTGCTAAACTAAAATAGATAGTCTCACCTGAGCCTTTAACAAAGGGGGTGAGTATATGCCAAAGTAATTCTTGGCTGATTATTACAATAACTAATAGCGTGATAGGCTCAGCAATATTGCGCAAAAATGAAGCTATCCCGGCACGAGCGGGGATAGCTTCAATTGCTGCGCGCGAAAAATAAAAAAAGATAATTAACGCTGCGAATTTGGCGCTAAACCAGATAATTTCAGCTGCCGTAAAGGTTTCCGCTAATTGCAAGTGATGCATTACTGGAATCCAACTGATTAATTTTGCAACAATCAAGATGAAAATGAGGGTTAATAAATGTTGTGCCGCTTTTTGGCAAGGGCTATTTGATTGATATAAGGTTGTAGGCATAATATCTCTCTTATGATGTTAGTATGCTTCGCGCGTTCACAGCAGCAGGATTCTAACCGCTGATTTTTGCCCATAGCCTGCGTTGCTGAAACAGTTGCTTTGCTATGCGCCTGTTTTAACATTGTGTTATCGACAAAAATCAGCAGCTTATAACAGCGGAATCTGTGACCGCGCGAAATATAGTAAAACCTTATAATAATACGCTTGTTGAAAGCTAAGCAAGAAATCTATCTTTTATCTCGATTAATTAACGAGGTAAATCTCGGTTGTCTGTTAACAAAAACGTTGCTTAGGAAATATGCATTTAAAGCAACTTCCTTTGCCTAGTTCGCTGGTAATAACTAATTTAGCACTGTGTCGAGCTAACACATGTTTAACTATCGATAGGCCAAGGCCTGTGCCGCTTTTTTGTTGTTGACGCTTTACGTTGATACGGTAAAAACGCTCAGTAACCTTAGGTATTTCCTGTTCTGGAATTCCTTCGCCCTGGTCTGTCACTGCAAGGATTAGGCTTTCACCTGATTGGTACCATTGCACAGTCACAATTGACTCTTCGGGAGAGTACTTGAGAGCATTCACGACTAAATTTGAGAAAGCACTACGCAGTTCCTGATCATTGCCTATGATATTTACGTCAGAGTCGATAAATAGTTCAATACGATTATTAAGCGCTTCTAATGCACTACTTTCTGAGCAGATTTGTTTTAACAAAGGTTGAATAGTGACGCAATCATGGGAAATCCTTTGTGTTTCAAGGTTGGCCAATAATAACAAATCATCTACTAAATGTTGCATGCGAAAAGTTTGATTTTGCATCTGTTCTAATGAGTGTGTCAGCAGGGCAGAGTGTTGGTCATCCATATCGCTAAGGGTTTCTAAATAACCTTTTAAGACTGTCAGTGGTGTACGTAATTCATGTGAGATATTATCGACAAAATTTTTACGCATGCGCTCGATATTTTTTAGATAAGTGACATCATGCGCGACTAATAGATGCGCATTTTTACCATAATTTACAATCTTAATTTGTAGCGTAATGTTTTTGTTAATAGGTGAGCTAATACTTAAAACGGCATTGCTATCTTTTTTTACTAAAAAATCAACAAAAGCAGGGGTGCGAATTAAATTAGGAATACGTTGGCCCTTATCTGATGTCTGTAGTCCTAGTATTTTTTTGGCGGCTTTATTAAACCATGAAATTTCATCATGTTCACCGAGTACGACGACAGCATCTGGTAATGCAGCGGTTGATTTACGAAATTGCTCAATAATATTGCTGAGTTTTTTTTTACGTTTTTTATTGGCTTTTTTGATACGAAAAATATGATAATAAATCTCTTCCCATAAGCCATCATGAGGTGGGTTGTTGACTTTTGCACCGGCACTCAACCAATGTTCTAGTTGTCTAAGCAGATAGGTTTGTCGAATAATAATAGCGATACAGATAGCTAATAAAAAGTATAAAAAATGACCAACAAAGAGGCTAGCGATAAACGCAAGGCAGGCTGCAATTGTGTAATGAAATAAATCTTTATGCCAAAAACTCATGTTCTCTCTTTTTCAGAAAATCGATAACCGAAACCGCGCACCGTTTGTAGCCATTCTTCTCGCCCATAATTGGCAAGAATCTTTCTTAGTCGCCGAATATGGACATCGACTGTTCTTTCTTCTATATATACACTGCGACCCCAAACTTGATCTAATAATTGCGTGCGGTTATATACTTTATCAGGGTGAGTAAGAAAAAAGCTAAGTAAACGAAACTCAGTAGGACTTACTTCAATTTGTTTGTCAGCGATACTCACGCGGTGTTGTTCAGTATCTAAAATAATGTCGCGGAATTTAATTTGCGTTAAATCATGAATTTTTCCACTTCTGCGCAGGACAGCTTTAATTCTAGCAATTAGCTCCTTAGGGGAGAAGGGCTTGGTTATATAATCGTCCGCACCTAAATCTAGGCCACGGATTTTATCATTTTCCTCGCCTTTAGCGGTGACTAAAATAATAGGTAAGTCTCGATAATTTTCGTTTGCTTTTAAGCGTCGAGTCCACTCATCACCAGTAATACAAGGCAGCATCCAATCCAATAAAATAAGGTCAGGCATATTATTGTCTAAGAGTGACTGCGCCTGCATGACATCGCCCGCTTCCAGTACATTGAAATCATACTGCTGTAATACCATGACCAGCATATTGCGAATAGCTTCTTCGTCTTCAACAACTAAAATTGTAAATTGAGTCATATTATCTTCCTATTTAACTACTTCATTGTATAACACTTCTTATGACGGCTTTGTGACAGTTTAGTGTCGGCATAAAGTCTAAGCATAAAAGTCATCTATTGGGGTAGTTAATATTAGTTTTTAGCTGTGTCGCTTTAATGAGACACTCACTAAATTGAGGCAGTGTAAGCTAGACCCTCTATTTCTATAAGGTGATGATATTTTGTAAGTGTTGCCAGTTTGAAAGTTCACGTTATCTGGAGGCAATATTAAGTGTTGTCGGGTATTTACGACTCAAAAACTAGATGCCTAGTATATCAATAAAGGTAATTATAAGCTGTTAAGGCACGTATTACGGGCATATCAAAGGAATTATACTGTTATTTGTATGTAGACGGCACGAACATTGCTTGGCAGTAAATATACTCACATCATTGATTAGTGAGAAATAATGACCATGCTACCCAAATGGCTTTTATTGTTGCTTTATTTCCTGAACTAGATTCTTTTTATAGAAATAACGCTAGCAAAAGAGGTAAAGAAGAGAAAAGTTTGCGCTTTAAATTAACTGGATATTTTGAGTGGGTGTCGTGGATTATACTTAAATAGGTAGTAATCTATGTCTTAAGGAGGCAAGATGATAAATAACTTATCCCGGCTCTTATTTTCTCAGTGGTTTTTTATACTCATTGTCAGCTTGGCGTTTAATCATCTTGTGGCCGCTAACGAAGACTCTCAAGAACGCGCTTTAAGTATTAAAAGTGCACGCTATGATGTAGAAAAGCAACAACTTAAAGTTAAAGTGAAAATGAAAGGAGAAACACCTTTTAAGCTTAAATTAATCAATACAATAACGGGTCAGTTATTACTGCAAAAAAGCACCAAGAAAGACAAGATAACACTGAAAGTCAAAAATATCGAAGGTTCTTCAGTACCTTGCTCGGTGACAGTGCAATTAGGCCAGCTTAGTCAAACTGTGGCGGTTAAGAATGTGACATCTGGTTGTAGTGAGGTGGAGGTAGATGAGTCAAGCAGCACTATTACCAAGCTAAAAATTAATGATGCAAAATATGAAGATGACCTGCTGATAGTCAGTGGCGAATTTAGCGGAAATATGCCTAAATCCATTGCTTTATATGATGGCATAACAGAACAGCTATTGACGGCACGTAACCGCACTAGGGAAGACGGCCATTTCATTTTTAAGGTTTATGATTTAGCGCGATCACCTTGTCGTATTAGAGTCAAAGCAGATCAATCTAGTGCTGCGAAAATTGTTGAGCATGCTGAAAACTGTGGCACTGTTTCGTCACCACCTGAAAATCAGGCGCCACTCTGCTCTATCATCAGTCCATCTGAAACTGTGTTGAGCATAGGCTTAGGCGGGTCAGTTAATTTTTCTGGAGCGGCAAGTGACCCTGAATCAGGAGAACTAAGATACGAATGGGACTTTAATGGTGGAGCTGATAGTCGGCCAACTACATTGGCACCAGGCAATATAGTTTTTGATGTTAATAATGGACATTTTTTAGTCCACTTTACCGTAACTGATGATCAAGGTGCTCGTTGTACAGTCGATAGAACAGTTATTGTTGGAGTAGACAGCCCTCCTAGCCTGCCAGTTGAGATGGTGCCGCAACAACCTGCACCCAATACAGTTCAAGCTGGTGATGGTAAACATGTCATATTGCCTGCTAATGATTTAGGGATGCATTGCGCTGACCTAGGGTCTTATCCATTAAGTATCTTACCGCCCTTTAATACCGTCAATGCTCATGCGATATTAAAGGGAACGACGGGTAGTAATAAGCCACTGATTTTAGACCCTCGTTCGGTGACTTTGAAATACTCGGCCGCCTCTAATATTAATGATCCTGCAGGGCCTAATTCAATTAATTCAACTAGTCAAAATTTTCCTATTGGAGTAAAGCAAGCTGATGCAAGCATTAAAAAATCTGACTTTTGGGATGGTTTTAAAGAAACAGGGCAAAGCATTGCATCTTTGCTCTTTCCTGGCTTGAACCCTAGCCCTGATGAAGGCCTAGCTACGGCAGATAATAGCGAGTTAGGGCGTGGACTTTATATGCCGGGAATCAATGACCCTTATAATGCTAATGAGCCACAAGGGTTTAGTAAATTTATCGCAGAATTTGGCTGGTTTACCGCGCAAGGTATTCCGTTAACACCGGTTGATGATAGTGGACGGTTGAACTCCTATCCTCTAATGCGTATCCAAGCGATTGATAACAATACTGGATTAACCTTAGCAACAACTGATGTGGTAACACCTGTTTCAGGTGAAGTCGATTGTCGTGATTGTCATACAGCCGGCAAGGTAGGTGCAGACTCAGAAGCACGATTAAAGGCGCGAGATGTTTGGCTGAATACGGGGGTAGGTAATGAGCCCCCCGTTTTTGTCGTCGCTGCATCTATTGACCGTCTCGATGTTGAAACAGCAGCCAAAAAGAATATCCTAATGCTGCATGATTTTAAGCATGGTACTGATTTTATTGCTCAGGATCAGCCGGTGCTTTGTGCTAGTTGTCATAAATCAAATGCACTTGCTTCTGTTGGTGGCCCAGGCGGTAATCCATTTTTGGCAGATATGTCAAAAGTCATGCATAGTTTTCATGGTCGGTTGCAGACGGATTCTCAAGGTAATCTGGTGCGTGACATACAGGGTGAACCCATTTTAAGTGACCCTAAAAACCAAGTTGATGTCATCGCGTTGATACCTGTGGGTGAGAATATTCCAATGGAAGAAAACTGTTTTCAGTGTCATCCAGGCAAAATTACACAATGTTTTAGAGGAGCAATGTATACCGCAGGGCAGACCTGCGATACTTGTCATGGCGATATGCTTGCTATGGGGGGAGAATTTGCCTACAAAGATGGCTCGATACGCGAACCCTGGTTAGACGAGCCTGCTTGTGGGGCATGCCATAGTGGTGTTGGGAGTGAGGCTGTCGCTAATATAGCATTTGACCCAAATGACCCTTCGGCGGAGCCATTACCAGCGAAAACCCCGCGATTTGCGGAAAATGCTAACACTTTATATCGTAATAGTCTCGATCAACATGCTAACTTAGGTTGCGAATCTTGTCATGGTAGCCCTCATGCTATTTGGCCAAACCGTAATCCTGATGCAAATGATAATATTACCGCAACACAACTTCAGGGACATGCTGGTACAATTTCTGAATGTACTGTTTGCCATGAAGACAATAGCTTTCCGAAGGGTACTTTGAGTGGTCCACACGGCATGCATCCAGTTAATGATTCAAGCTGGATGGATGAAGATGCACACGGACATTTTGCTGAAGACAGGCGTAATGGTGATCGCTGTGCAGCATGTCATGGGGATGATCATTTAGGTACGCGCCTATCCAAAGTGCCCGTAGACCGCGTCTTAAAAAATCGTAAAGGTAAAGTGCTTGCAAGCTTAAAAGCAGGTGAAGAGGTAGCTTGTAATTTATGTCATAGCCTGAGTAAAAGTTTTGACGATTAAACTAAAACAGGGCAGGGTGGACCTTAGTCCGCCCTGCAGTATTTTCTTAAATTGTTTTTTACAAGGTAAATTAAAAAGTAGCGCTCTACCGATTAAAATTATCAATTTATGCTTTAGCAAGTTAAATAGCTGAGTGTATATGGCTCGCTTTTTTAAAACTAATTCAGCTACAATAGTGGCACCTGCTAAGTACGACTGATTATAAAAGGTTAATGAATGAGCGAAACGAATATTTATCAAAATTTACAACAACTCGGCGGCAAAACTGAGTTGCCAGAAATGCCCGAAAAAGCCATCCTAGAAAGCGTACAAAATCCACAAGCGGATGTTGATTATATGGTACGCTTTATCTCGCCAGAATTTACTTCATTATGCCCTCTGACCGGGCAGCCTGATTTTGCTCATTTAGTGATCGACTACATCCCATCAGCAAGGCTAGTGGAAAGTAAATCATTAAAATTGTTTCTCGGCTCGTACAGAAATCACGGTGCATTTCATGAGGATTGCACCATCAGTATTGCCCGTCGCATAATAAAAGAAATTACCCCCAAATGGCTACGTATAGGCGGTTATTGGTACCCTCGTGGAGGTATGCCCATTGACGTATTTTTTGCTCAAGGTGAAATTCCTCAGGGCGTTTGGGTGCCAGACCAAGGGGTTGCTCCTTATCGTGGGCGCGGATGATTTTAGCTTGATGCATGCTTTAAAAGTCTAATACCATAAAAATAAGGCTACTTCAGGTTTCTCCTATCCGATAAATGAGCTTGTTTTCTGGATTAGAAAAGGCTGAGATCTCCATCTTTCCACTTAAAATATGTGCCAATGGTTTTTAGTGTAAAGCAGGCTAAGTGCTGGGGCATATTGTTATCATTTCAGCACACCTCTTATTTCTTCAGTGCCTTAGCAAAGGCATCGGCCATAGAGCTTTGAGGTGTTTCAACTGGTGGCTTAGGTTTATGTGCTTTTCTAGGTGGGGTATTGTCAGCTTTTAGGTGGACTTGCTCACCAACAGGCGCATCTTTTTTCATTGATAAAGCAATGCGTTTGCGTGCTACATCAATGTCAATGACTTTAACGTTAACCATATCTCCCGTTTTGACCACTTCGCGCGGGTCTTTGACGAATACATCTGCTAAATGTGAAATATGTACCAACCCATCCTGATGCACGCCTATATCGACAAATGCGCCGAAATTAGCCACATTAGTTACTACACCTTCTAAGCGCATGCCTTCTTTGAGATCAGTGATTTTCTCGATACCTGCTTTAAAAGTGACGCTTTTAAATTCAGGGCGAGGGTCGCGGCCGGGTTTTTCTAGTTCTTGCAAAATGTCAGTGACAGTGGGTAAACCAAAATTTTCATTGGTGTAATCTGTGGGGTTTAAATGACGTAAGACGTTACTTTTGCCGATAAGTTCATTAATCGGGGTTCCGGTTTTTTTGACAATATCTTCAATGACAGGATAGGCTTCTGGGTGTACTGAAGAGGCATCTAGCGGGTTATCGCCTTGCATAATGCGTAAAAATCCAGCGGCTTGCTCATAAGCTTTAGCACCTAAACGCGGCACTTTTTTCAGTTGTTTTCGATTCTTGAAAGCGCCTTGCTCATCTCTAAACGCGACAATATTATGGCTGATGGTATTGGAGATACCTGACACTTGTTTAAGCAGGGCAGCAGAGGCAGTATTAACGTCCACACCGACAGCATTAACACAATCTTCGACGACGGCATCCAGTCCACGCGCCAGTTGAACTTGGTTAACATCGTGTTGATACTGACCGACACCGATGGATTTGGGCTCGATTTTAACCAGTTCCGCGAGTGGGTCTTGTAAACGGCGGGCAATGGATACCGCGCCGCGCAACGATACATCAATATCTGGGAATTCTTGCGAGGCAAGTTCTGATGCGGAATATACGGACGCACCGGCTTCAGAGACAGTGATTTTGTTGAATTTTAAATCTTTATGTTGCTTCATAAGATCAGCAACCAATTGGTCAGTTTCGCGCGAACCTGTGCCATTACCGATGCTGACTAACTCAACTTGATACTGCTTAATAAGTTTGGCTATGGTCGCGATAGAAGCATCCCATTGATTTCTCGGTGGGTGTGGATAAATAGTTTCAGTAGCGACTAATTTCCCTGTGGTATCCACGACGGCTACTTTTACACCAGTGCGAATGCCAGGGTCTAAGCCTAAAGTGGCTTTAGGACCAGCAGGAGCGGCAAGTAACAAATCTTTCAGGTTGTTGGCGAATACTTTAATGGCTTCTAGTTCCGCTGCTTCACGCAATTGCTGTTTTAAATCTAGGTCAATACGCGTAAATAATTTCACTTTCCAAGCAAAACGTGCAGTTTCCGCTAGCCAGGTATCCGCAGCTTTGCTGGTGTCGGTAACATGAATATGGCGCGCGACAATTTGTGCGCACAGTTGATGATCAGCCTTTTCGTCAGCTCCAGGCAATAAGCTAACATTGAGTAAACCCTCATTACGGCCGCGAAATAAAGCTAAAGCGCGATGCGAGGGGATTTTATTGATGGCTTCTTGATAATCAAAATAATCTTTGAATTTCGTAGCTTCGATTTCTTTATCTTTGGCAACTGTGGCATGAATAATCCCTTTTTGCCAAATACGTTCACGTAGCGTACTGACCAGTTCGGCATCTTCTGAAATACGCTCCATAATAATCTGGCGCGCGCCATCTAAAGCGGCGTTAGCATCATTAATATTATTGTCGGCATTAATATAGTGGGTGGCAAGCTGTTCTGGGTTACCGTTTCTATCGTCTAAAATCGCATCGGCTAATGGCTCTAAACCAGCTTCGCGCGCGATTTGTGCTTTGGTGCGGCGTTTGGGTTTGTAGGGTAAATATAAATCTTCTAGGCGAGTTTTAGAATCCGCCTCTTTAATCGCCAGCTCTAAAGCAGGAGTGAGTTTGTCTTGAGACGCGATGCTTTCTAATATAGTGTCACGCCGCGTATTAAGTTCGCGTAAATAAATTAAGCGCTCATCTAATAAACGTAGCTGGATATCATCTAGCCCCCCTGTAACTTCCTTGCGGTAACGAGCGATAAAAGGCACAGTCGCCCCTTCATCTAAAAGTGTGACTGCGGCTTTGACTTGATGTTGAGTGACGGCTAATTCGTCGGCAATTTTCTGGATAACGTCCATTTATTAAGTGGCTTAGTAGTGGCGGAAAATGAGCATTGTATCAATATGTCTAGCAGGTACAAACAGAGACTTTGAGTCGTGTGGCAATTAACGTTATCATGGTCGATTTTATTGTGTGTACAGAGAATATGAAAACAGCTCTTTTAGCCGGAACGCAGTCAGCTTGTGGCAAGACTACGATCATGTTGGCTTTGTTGCAATATTTAAAAGCACAGCAACATAATGTCGTGTCTTTTAAGGCCGGTCCTGATTTTTTAGATCCTTTATGGCATCAGGCGATCACCGGCAAGTATTCTTATAATCTGGATACGCGCATGATTGGCGCAGCGAACAGTCAACAGTTATTAGCTAAGCAAGCACTGATTGCGGATGTTGCCGTGATTGAAGGGGTCATGGGCTTATTTGATGGGCGTTCGGGGGTGGGTGAAAGTGGCTCTAGTGCAGAATTAGCAAAAGTCTTGCAAGTACCGATTTTTTTGGTGGTTGACGCTAAAGGGATGAGTGGCTCGATTGTGCCTTTGGTCAGTGGTTTTTGTGCTTATGCTGAAAAAATGGGTGTTAAGATCAGCGGCATTATCGCTAACCGAGTGGGTAGTGCGCATCATGCCAGTTTACTAAAAACTGTTTTACAGGAGCATCAGCAGCCGCCTTTAATTGCTTGGGTGGAGAAAGATGCACCTGTCTTACCCGAGCGGCATTTAGGTTTGATGCAACCTTCTGAAGTAGCATTACCTGATTTTTTGCCTTTTTTTCATGTAGAAGTAGCCGATTTAGTGGCTTTGTTTGCTGAGACGGATAGTCATTTAGGTGAGCAAAAACCAATTCAATTATTAAAAGGCAAAAAAATTGCTATAGCACAAGATGCCGCTTGTTGTTTTATTTATCCAGTTAATCTAGAGTTTTTACGGGAGCAGGGGGCTGAGCTTGTATTTTTCTCGCCTGTTGCGGGTGATGCTATTCCTAATACGGCTGATGCCGTATGGCTGCCGGGAGGCTATCCAGAGTTATTTGTGCAAGCTTTATCGATCTCGAAGACTTGGTTTTCTTTAGGTGAATTTATCGAAGCGGGTAAACCTGTATTAGCCGAATGTGGCGGGGCGATGTTATTGGGAGAGGCTTTAATTGATCTGGATGGCAAGTCTTGGGCTATGGCTAATATCTTGCCTTTTCGCTCGAAAATGCAAACGAGACTGGCTTCTTTAGGTTATCGGGAGGATAAGACAGGCATCAAAGGCCATGAGTTTCATCATTCTGTGCGTGAGTCTGAGCAAAAATTAGAGCCCTATTTGCAAATAGATCGGGGCGACCAAGGTGTGTGTTATAAAAATTGTCGTGCTTCTTATGTGCATTGGTATTTTGCCAGTGCGCCTGAAGTTATAAGTAAATGGTTAAGTGGGAATTAAATGAAAGCAAGAGATCGCCGTCAGGGCATCGTATTAGTCAATACTGGCGAAGGCAAAGGTAAATCATCGAGTGCTTTGGGTATGGTGTTTCGTGCCGCAGGTTGGGATATGAAGGTTTGTGTTATTCAATATATTAAAGGCAAATGGCAAACGGGTGAGCAAAAAGCTGCGGAGCGCTTTGATAATATTGAATGGCATGTATTGGGTGATGGTTTTACTTGGGATACGAAAAATCCGGAGCAGGACATTAAAACCAGTCGTGAAATTTGGGAGTTTAGTAAACAGAAGATTTTGTCAGAAGAGTATGATTTTGTTTTATTGGATGAAATTAACTATTGTTGTGGCTATAACTGGATTTCTGGGCAGGAAATTGCTGACTTTATTACCCATGAAAAGCCGCCTTGGATGCATTTGGTTTTGACTGGGCGCAATGCCGCGCCTGAAGTGATTGAAGCCGCGCATACGGTGACAGAAATGGCTAAGGTTAAGCATGCTTATGGACAAGGGATTAAAGCTGCTCAAGGCGTGGAATTTTAGATTTTTTTATGTGGGAGCGACTTTAGTCGCGATTTGTAGTCAGTCAGGCAAGGTAAATATTTGCTTTGGTAGGGCGTGGCTTTAGCCCGCCCCACCGAAAATCAAACAAAAATACAATAAGTTAAAAATGAAGTCACTTTACCCAGAAATAGAACCTTTCCATACCTTCTTTCTAGAAACAGGTAGCCAGCATAAGGTTTATGTAGAGCAGTCAGGCAACCCTACAGGAATTCCAGTCGTGTTTTTACATGGCGGCCCTTGTTCGGGTACTAAGCCGCAACACCGCTGTTTTTTCAATCCAGAGTTGTACCATATTATTTTGTTTGATCAGCGTGGTTGTGGATTATCTCAACCTTTTGGCGAACTAGAGGGGAATCATACTCAGAATTTGATTGCTGATATGGAGCGTATTCGACGGCAGTTAAAGATAGACAAATGGCTATTATTTAGTGGCTCATGGGGCAGTACTTTAGCTTTATTATATGCACAGAAGTTTAAAGAGTATGTCTCAGGGATTATTGTTCGTGGCGTTTTTCTTGCGCGGCAACAAGATTTGGATTGGTTTGCTGGTCATGGTGCAAATCGGATTTACCCTGAGCAATGGCAGGTATTACTCAATAGCTTGCCCGTAGAAGTTGATAAGCAACAGTCGATGTACTCAGTTTTCGCTACGCTATGGGGGGATGATGAAGTGGCGGTGCGACGAGTGACTCGTGCGTGGATGCAATGGAGTAGTCAAGTGGCTTTAGGGGGATTTTATGATCAAAGCCGGCAAGATGGGCATATTACCCAAAACATGGTTGATCAGGTAAAAATGGAATTGCATTATGCGCGTCATCATTATTTCATTAATGAAAATCAAGTATTAGAAGGTTGTGCTCAGTTGCAAGATATTCCAATAATGATTATTCATGGGCGGTATGATTTTGTTTGTCCAGTGGAAGCGGGTTTTACATTATCCAAAGCTTTGCCTTATGCAGATTATATCGTTTTGCCGAATGCAGGGCATATTGCTCAAGGTGATGAAATGATAGATGCTTTAGTCGTGGCAACTGATGTCATGGCGGAGCAGTTGCAATGAACTCGCAGAAAAAACGCCTAGTCATTGCGATGACAGGGGCGACTGGCGCTATCTACGGTGTGCGTATGTTGCAAGTGTTACAACAGCAAGAAGAATGGGAATCGCATTTAGTTATTTCTTCCGCAGGTTTAGTGAATTTAAGCTATGAATTAGAGATGAGTCGCTCTGAGTTGTATGCATTAGCTGATATCACGCATGGTATTAATGATATTGCTGCAACTATTGCGAGTGGCTCATTTCAAACCGAAGGTGTTATTATTGCACCATGCTCGATGAAAACATTAGCTGCGATAGCTCATGGTTTTGGGGATAATTTAATTTCTCGATCTGCCGATGTCGCTTTAAAAGAGCGGCGGCGAGTCGTTATTATGCCGCGTGAAACACCGTTAAATTTAGCGCATATTCGCAATATGGCGAGCGCTACCGAAATGGGCGCAATCATTTTCCCGCCTATGCCTGCATTTTATAATAAATCTAATTCAATTTCTGCTATGGTGGATGAGGGAGTGGGGCGAGTGCTGAGTATGTTTGCTGTGAATGTCGAAGGCTTGTTCACACCTTGGGAAGGGTTGTAAATATTGTGAAAAATGACACATAGAGCCATAAAAAACAGCCTTAAGGCTGTGGGAGAAAGGTATGAATACAAAAACTGAAATTACAAAGATTGAGCGGCTCATAAATCCTGAATGGTTTATGCTTCGAGGGATAGCCATGCTGATATTTGGGGGGATACTGTTAATATTTTCAATACTGGTCCCGAATGTTGAGATGCTAGGTATGCAAGCGTCTTGGTTGCTCTTTTGTTCAATGTTACTACTAATAGCGGGTATTTTAAGGGCTATTGATGCTTATACCTCTGATAGAGTAGCGTTGAAGGTGATGAATATGCAAAGCAGTATTATTGATTTGGTTTGTGGCTTTATTATTTTGATTAATCTCGGTGCAACTGCGCTTACTTTGAGTTTAATTGTTGCTGCTTACCTTATGATACAAGGCCTATTTCGGCTGGGATTTATTTATTTATCTGAAATTCCTAACCCTTATTCAGCGAAAGTTGGTGGGGGTATATCGGTGTTGCTAGGTATAATGGTTTGTTTTCAGTGGCCATTTAATGGACTATGGTTTTTATCTTTTGCGCTAAGCGCTGAAATAGCTAATCGTGGATGGGCATTAATTTTTTATGCAAAATCAGTTCGTAAGGCAGCTTGACTAAGTTTGGGGTTATACGAGACTTTGTAAGTGGGGACTGCACACTTGTAGGAGTCATATATACGAATACTTATTCTCACCAGCTAGCTGTGTAATTGTTTCAATAAAGATCTAATAAGCAGAGTAACTTTTGCTAAAGCTTAGGCTATTAGACTTGCTAATAAGCTTTCGAATTTTTACTATTACGGAAAATCAACGGTTTCTCATTGCTGGCTAAAGCTGATTGTCGCGCAGATTCTATCGCTTCCGTGATGATGTGTTTATCGGGCGACTTACTGCAAACAGGGTCGGTTTTATACATATCACCTGTGAGTAAATAAGCTTGGCAACGACAACCACCGAAGTCTTTGTCTTTTTCATCACAACTTTTGCACGGCTCTTGCATCCATTCTGTGCCACGGAAAAAGTTGAAGGCTTTAGATTCATGCCAGATTTCGGAAATACTCGCATCATTGACATTTGGGCAATCTAAGCCGGGTAATTCACGCGCAGAATGGCAGGGTAGAGCGACACCATCGGGTGCAATGGTTAAAAAGGTGGTCCCCCAACCATTCATGCAGGCTTTAGGGCGGTCTTCATGAAAATCAGGAATCACATAATAAATTTTCATTTTACCAGCGACTTTTTCTTTAAACGCTTGGGCGATTTCTTCCGCTTCTTGGTATTGCTCTTGGGTGGGCATTAATAAATCGCGGTTAGCATGCGCCCAACCGTAATATTGGGTATTGGCTAATTCAACGTAATCTGCGCCTAGTTCTTCGGCCATGGCTAAAATATCAGCCATTTGGTGAATATTTTCACGATGAATAACCACGCATAACACCATCGGATAGCCGTGTTTTTTGACTAAGCGCGCGACTTCTTGTTTGCTGTGAAACGATTCAGTGCCAGCAATATGATCGTTTAAATCTTGGGTGCTGGCTTGGATACTGATTTGAATATGATCTAAGCCAGCCTCTTTTAGCTGAATAATTTTTTCTTCCGTTAGACCGTAGCCGGAGGTGATTAAATTGGAATAATAGCCGAGTTCACGAGCGTGTCGGACTAATTCAGGGAAATCTTGGCGGGTTAAAGGTTCTCCACCAGAAAAACCAAGTTGTACTGCGCCCATTTTACGTGCTTCAGAAAGTACACGCTTCCAATCATCGGTGCTGATTTCATCGCTATGCTGTGCGTAATCAAGTGGATTAGAGCAGTAGGGGCATTGTAGAGGGCATTTATAAGTAAGCTCTGCTAATAACCAGCGCGGAGGGGTGATGTTAGTTTTGTTGGATCCAGCCATTGCCTAGTGCTACCTCTAAAAAGCTTGAAATATCATTTTTTAAGCCTGTGGTGGCGAATTTTTCTTCCAAATCGGTAACCAGTTGATCTAGGTTACGTGTGCCATCGCAGAGTTTTAATATTTCTGCAGAACTTTGGTTTAATTCCACCATGCCTTCAGGATAGAGTATAACATCTTTTTGTTGCGCTTCTTCCCATTGTAAGCGGTGCATAGGGGAGAATTTAATGGTTTTCTCTGTATTTAGACTCATGTTCTTTAGCCTTGGCGTTTTATTATTTAAAAATAGGGCAGACTTTAGTCTGCAAATCAATCAGATATTTCCATTAGTAGATGAAGCTCTCCCTACACCTTGATTCCGCGTGCGAATTATAATAGCTAACAACACTTTTAAAGTTTATTAAGCAAAGGTGAAAGGTAAGGGCATGCACCTTTGCCGCTAAAAATATAGATATAAAAAAACCAGATTAACTGAGCTTTACTGGTACTAGATAGTATATTATGCTGTTTTCTTTTTTCTTGAAAAACTAAGGCCGGCTAACCCCAGTCCTAACAAAGCAATGCTAGTCGGCTCAGGAACGTTATTGTTATTAGAAGACAAAGAGATGTTATTAACTGTTAGAAATGAGTCAACAATTTGATCATTAACGTCCATAACACCAATACCATACTGTAATAATCCTGATGAGCTTGCAAGCCATGAAAAACTACTTGTAGTACCATCAGGAGTGAAAGTATCAGCTAAAACTCCAGAGCCATTAAGGCTCAAACTATAAAAAGAAAAGTCATTAAAGGTAGCGCCTTGAATTTCATCAGAGGTCCAGCTCCAATCAAAGCTAAAAGTTTGTCCTGCAGTAATATTAAATGAATCCGTTATTGCAGAACCTACAGTTGCATTACCTGTAGATAACAAATCTAATTGACCGGCGGGTAAGCCAACAAAATTTTCAATAGTAGTATCAGGAATATTTGAATTTGTTGACAGCGTATAGCTTCCACCGCCATTATCAGTAAAATTACCAATGCTTAATAATGCTGCATTTGTAGTCCCAGTGAACAATAATGATGTGAATAATATTATATTTTTCATTTTTTACTCCTAATTTAATTTCCATGTTGAGTGAAAAATAAGGCAAATTTTATGCCCATATAATTTAGTTGTTGATTTTTAATAGGATTTTATTTCGTGTTGCAATTGCAGACACTTGGTTGTAAAAAAAATCGACATAGTTAAGTGTTTTTTACATGGTTTGTTTCTTAAGAAGCTATCTGGTTAATATATAGCTTAAATAGAAAGGTGTTAGGTCTTGTCTTTTGTTAAGGTTTACCATGAAAGATACTTTGTACGAAAGACAAAAAAGCCGTAATAATTATAATTTAGTTTGTAAGTAGAATTCGTAGGCAGGAATGGTGGAGTATTTTTCAGCCTTATGTGTACGGGCTAGTTAATTTTCAACATTAAAATAGGGAGGCATATCATTGATATAAGCCATATACATAGCATCAGCCATGCTCCACAAAACATTTAATTTGAATTTTAATATGTCTAGCATGCGCTCTTGCTCTTTGCGTGTCTTGTAGTAATCTAAGGTAATTTCAAGACCATGTTCTACATCTCGGCGTGCTTCAGATAAACGTTTGCGGAAATAAATATAGCCTTCTTCCTCTACCCATGGGTAGAGTTCTGGCCAATTGCTTAAACGCTGCTGATGAATTTTTGGTGCAAATAGTTCTGTTAATGAGGAACTAGCCGCTTCATGCCACTCTGAATTGCGTGCAAAATTCACATAAGCTTCAACAGCAAATTTAACGCCGGGTAAAACATGCTCTAAAGAGGTAACTTCCTCGCGCGTCATGCCGACTGCAATACCAAGCTGTATCCACGCTTCAATGCCGCCAGGATCACCTGGGTGTCCGTCATGATCCAAGATACGCTGGGTCCAGATGGCGCGAGTTTCACGATCAGGGCAATTGGCTAAAATATTGGCATCTTTAATGGGAATCATGATCTGATAATAAAATCGATTCGCAACCCAGCCTTGTAGCTGTTTTTTAGTTAGTTTGCCTTCATTCATCAAGGTGTGCATAGGATGATGAATGTGGTAAAACTTTTCCATACTGCGTAATTGAGCTTCAAACTCTTCGCGTGTCCAGGGTGTTTGTTCTGTCATAATTATAACTCGATATTCATATTGTCGAAGGATACCTCTATACCGTGTTCATTAAGTATAGCGCGTTCTTCAGATTCTTCATTGAGAATGGGGTTGGTATTATTAATATGAATTAAAATTTTACGTGGTTTTTTCATTGAGTCCAAAATTTGCATCATACCACCTTCACCTGACTGTGGGATATGGCCAATTTTTCGTGCTAATAAAGGTCGGCCGACCGAAGCTAGCTCATCATCTGTCCAAAATGTGCCGTCAACCATCACGCAATCTGCTTCTTGCATGGCTTTTTCGACATGGGGTTCGATTACGCCTAAACCGGGTGCATAAAACGTTGTTTTACCTGTTGAAATCTGGCGAATAATCATGCCAATATTATCACCTTCATGCGGGTCGTTTCTATGTGGTGAATAGGGCGGTGCTTTACTTTTTAGGGCTAAGGCGGTGAACTCAAGGTCGTCAATATTAGGAATGGTAAAGGCATCACCATTTAAGGGAATAGAATGCTCATTAACGCCACAAAAGTGCTCCAGAATGTTAAAAATAGGAAAGCCAGTGGTTAAGTCTTGTTTAACCATCTCGGTACAATAAATATTTAAGGGGTCACCCTCGCGTAAAATCAGCAGGCCGGTAGCATGATCGATTTGCGAGTCAATAATCACAATGGCTTCTATGCCAGTGCCACGTACTTTGTTTTTAGGGTGAATTTCTGGAAAATTTTCTAATTGTGCACGTACATCAGGGGAGGCATTAAATAACACCCAGCGTTCACCATCAGATGAAACGGCGATAGAGGATTGGTTGCGTGTACTAGCTTTGATTGTACCCGCTCTTACTGCTTTACAATTTGGACAGCTGCAGTTCCATTGTGGAAAACCACCGCCAGCGCCTGAACCGAGAACTCTTATTTTCATGATGTTTTATTCTTTTTAGAAATAGTAGACAAAAAAAAGGGCTCAATAAAGAGCCCTTTCATTTCTGAACCGAATGATTAGCGGTTATAGATGTACATAGTGACTTCAAAACCAAAACGTAAATCAGTATAAGTAGGTGTTTCCCATTTCATAAATTTCTCCGGATTAATATTTAATTTTTATTATGCTAGCTTGATCAAGTAAGCTACTCGGCAGTATACGATGAAGTTTTTTATTTGGCAAATGAACAATTGGCTAAATGCACATAATATACTTGTGAGAATAGCAAGAGCGCGTTATATTTGGCTTACTCATATTGAGTGAAAATAATAAAATTTCGGAGGTAGGTTATGGCTGGTGATATTATTTGGATGACTATTTTAATGTGGGTTGCTGCGGGAGCAGCTTTTGCTCCATTAGGGTATTTTATTTGGAAATATGTTGAGAAGAATGAAAAGGCAAGAGCCGAAGCTGATAGTGAGTAAAATCTATAGCATGCAAATGCTTAAAGGGGTGGGCTTTGCTCACCCTTTTGTTGTTTGGGCGGCACGTTTTATTTAAGCTAGGTTGCTAAAAAGCGAACTAAAGTCCGCTCTACAAATATGATTGACGCCCCGCTTTAACTTGGTTTTCCTTATTTCTTAGAGCTACAGGTTGGGCAGTTATTATTTTTACGTAGTTTCATTTCATTCCACTGCATAGATAAGCCATCTAATAATAATAAGCGCCCCGCCAAACTTTCACCAATACCCATAATTAGCTTTAAGGCTTCCATAGCCTGGATGCTGCCAATAATGCCAGTAATCGGTGCAATAACACCATTAGTGGCGCAATTCTGTAATTCTTCGCCACTCTCTGCATATAAGCAATTATAGCAAGGACTATTGTTATGTCCTGGGGTAAACACGCTAATTTGTCCTTCAAAACGAATGGCTGCTCCCGATACCAATGCTGTTTTTTGTTGTACGCAGGCGCTATTGATAGCAAAACGGGTACTGAAATTATCTGAACAATCTAAGACTAGATCAGCATTGCTAACAGCCTTTTCCAAGGCTTTACCCTCCAGACGTTGTTTGATAGCAAACACTTTTATATCAGGATTTATATTATTTAATGTGTGCTGGGTTGAAATGACTTTATCTGTCCCAATATCGTTTGTGTAATGAGCTATCTGTCGTTGTAAGTTGGATAGATCAACTTGGTCATTATCATAAAGAGTGATCTTGCCTACGCCGGCAGCAGCAAGATACATAGCGGCAGGAGAGCCTAGGCCGCCGGTACCCACAATTAGGATATGGGCATTAAGGAGTTTTTCTTGTCCTTCAATATCTACTTGCGGGAGCATGATTTGACGGCTGTAGCGTAAGAGTTGATTGTCGTTCATTTTTGGTTTAATTTTTCAGTAAGCAGAAGTGAATGATGCCATAAACTTGACAGACTGCAAAAGTGGATTATTATTAGCACTCGTATTGAGTGAGTGCTAATCGATTTTAGTTTTTTTAATTTTTTATTATTTTAGGAGATATTTGAATGAATATACGCCCTTTACACGACCGTGTTATTGTTAAACGCGTTGCAGAAGAAACAACAACAGCAGGTGGTATCGTTTTACCTGGTTCAGCGACTGAAAAACCAAGTGAAGGCGAAGTATTAGCTGTAGGGACTGGTAAAGTTTTAGATAACGGTCAAGTGCATGAATTACACGTAAAAGTCGGTGATAGAGTGTTATTTGGTAAATACTCAGGTAGCGAAGTTAAAATCGACGGTGAAGAAGTTATCGTAATGCGTGAAGACGATATTATGGGTGTTTTAGGTTAAGCCTAATAGACACTTACAATTCTTAAAATCATTCAACAAATAATTAGGTAATAAACACATGGCAGCAAAAGAAGTAAAATTCGGTGATGACGCACGTTCGTTAATGGCAAACGGCGTAAATATTCTAGCTAACGCAGTAAAAGCAACCTTAGGACCTAAAGGTCGTAACGCAGTCTTAGATAAGAGCTTTGGTGCTCCAACAATTACTAAGGATGGTGTATCGGTTGCAAAAGAAATCGAATTAGAAGATAAATTCGAAAATATGGGTGCGCAAATGGTTAAAGAAGTTGCTTCGCAAACTTCTGATGTTGCGGGTGATGGAACAACAACAGCGACTGTACTAGCACAATCGATTGTTAACGAAGGTTTGAAATCAGTTGCAGCTGGCATGAATCCTATGGATTTGAAACGTGGTATTGATTTAGCTGTGACAAAAGCAGTTGAAGCAATTATTGCTTCTGCAACACCTTGTACAGATAACAAAGCAATTGCTCAAGTCGGTACGATTTCTGCGAACTCTGATGAGTCAGTTGGTCAAATCATTGCTGAAGCAATGGAAAAAGTAGGTAAAGAAGGCGTTATCACAGTTGAAGAAGGCTCAGGCTTAGATAACGAATTAGATGTTGTTGAAGGTATGCAGTTTGACCGTGGTTATTTGTCACCTTACTTTATTAATAACCAAGAAAGTATGAGCATCGAATTAGATGATCCTTTTATCTTGGTATTTGATAAAAAAATCTCTAATATCCGTGATCTACTACCAACACTAGAAGGTGTTGCGAAAGCAGGTCGTCCTTTATTGATTATTGCTGAAGATGTTGATGGTGAAGCTTTAGCGACACTTGTTGTTAACAATATGCGCGGTATCGTTAAAGTAGCGGCTGTTAAAGCGCCTGGTTTTGGTGATCGTCGTAAAGCAATGTTAGAAGACATCGCTGTATTGACTAACGCAACGGTTATTTCTGAAGAAATTGGTTTATCTTTAGAAAAAGTTGAAATGGATCAACTAGGTACGGCTAAGAAAATTCAAATCACTAAAGAAAATACAGTGATTGTTGATGGTGCGGGTTCTGAGGAAGCGATTAAAGGTCGTGTTACACAAATTCGTGCACAAGCTGATGAAGCGACTTCCGACTACGACAAAGAAAAACTACAAGAACGCCTTGCTAAGTTAGCAGGCGGTGTTGCAGTTATCAAAGTGGGTGCCGCAACTGAAGTAGAAATGAAAGAGAAAAAAGCACGCGTAGAAGATGCATTGCATTCAACTCGCGCTGCGGTTGAAGAGGGTGTTGTCGCGGGTGGTGGTACTGCACTCGTTCGTGCTATTTCAGCACTTGAGGGTCTTGAAGGTATTAATCACGATCAAAAAGTGGGTGTTGATATTTTACGCCGTGCAATGTCTGCTCCTTTACGTCAAATTGTTGCTAATGCAGGTGATGAAGCTTCTGTCGTTTGCAATGAAGTGGCTAATGGTTCAGGTAATTTCGGCTATAATGCGGCGACAGCAGAATATGGCGATATGCTTGCAATGGGTATCTTAGATCCTGCAAAAGTAACACGTACTGCATTACAAAATGCAGCGTCTGTAGCGGGCTTAATGATTACTACTGAAGTTATGGTTGCCGATGCACCATCTGAAGGTGGTGCTCCAGCTGCAATGCCTGATATGGGCGGTATGGGTGGTATGGGCGGTATGGGCGGTATGATGTAAGCTCTCGCTTATTTGTCCCATGGCTTAAATAAAAGCCCCGCTACCTTTTATAGGTAGCGGGGCTTTTTTTTGCCTTTAGTTTTTGTTGGCGCTTATTTACATCCAGCGAGTGGCAGCCATTGGGTTAAAGAACCAACATCTGATAATTTATTATCCGCATCTAAATAATAGACATGATTGTCATTGGTATTAACGCCTAAATAGACGTTTTGCGTTGAGTAATAACGATAGTAATAAGGTGGTAGAGATTGGGATGCCGAAGCGGGTGCAAACAGGTCAGCATAGTTATTTTCTGCCCAAGTAAATAAGCAGTCATAAGAAGAAGTAGTGTCGCCACCATTAGCTAGCGTAATAGTTTGAGATAAGAGCCCACGACCGC
>Ga0256840_1000120_pt1 | contig 68010 bp, 59 predicted proteins | sample 355202metaG_FD_185969 | JGI IMG/M metagenome (GOLD analysis project Ga0256840, IMG submission 185969) | Hydrothermal vent microbial communities from Mid Atlantic Ridge, Atlantic Ocean - 355-202 | ecosystem: Environmental > Aquatic > Marine > Hydrothermal vents | place: Atlantic Ocean: Mid...
AACTTGAAAGGTAGGACGCATTGAAGCATAATAGTGTTTAACCTCTTTGGTGATGAGTTTTTTTGTCTAAGTAACTAAATTATCTCACACTTTAGAGGTTTTTTCATTTCTTATCTCGGATCTTGGGTTATTGTCCTTTGATCATAACCCAAATAATGCCGAGAGGGTTTGTTTTTAATCATCTGCGGTAAAGCATTCTATCGTTTTCTCTCCGGCAAATCCAGAATGCTGGGGGACACAATACCGACTATCCACAATCCAGCTATCAGCCCTCAAAAAGACCCGCCAGTAATCGGGCAATTTTTTAGCAATAAACGGCACCACATAAACTGACCACTTCCTTCAACTCCCTACAGCACCCATTGCAGCTATTCTCATTCCGGGTTTTATTTGCTCATTTTCGAAAATAAAGGTATCCTAACAATGTTGTCCATCCAACAACTAAAGGGAGCCCATGTACGATCAATTCCGTAATCTTCTAGTCATCGATGATGAAGCCTCCATGCGTCATATGTTGCGGCTGGTTCTGGAACAGCATAACTACCGCGTCAGTGAAGCACAAAATGGAGCCGAAGCAATCAACCTGATCTACAAGGAAAAGTTTGATGTTATTCTTTCTGATATCCGTATGCCAGATATGGATGGCCTCACCTTTCTTGATCAACCTGAAGTCCGCTCCCTTGACTGTACCATCATTATGATGAGCGCTTACGGCAGTGTTGACACAGCACTGGCATGCATGAAGCGTGGAGCCTACGACTATATTTCCAAACCCTTTAAACCCGATGAAGTCGTCCTGACCCTGCGAAAAGCCGAAGAGCGGCAGGAGTTGCGGCAGGAGAATCAGCAATTAAAGCAAGCCCTATCAAAGCAGGACAAAAAATTTTCTATCACTGATATTGTCCATTCCAGCCAGAAGATGAAGCAGGTTTTAAATCTGGTTCGAGCAGCGGCTAAAGCCGATTCCTCTATTCTGATCAGTGGTGAAACTGGCACGGGGAAAGAATTGATAGCTAAAGCTCTCCACAGCGAAAGTGATCGCAAAGGGCAATTTCTGGCCATCAATTGCAGTGCTATCACCTCCGGCTTATTGGAAAGTGAACTTTTCGGGCACAAAAAGGGGGCATTTACCGGAGCTGATCGAGAAAAACAAGGGTTATTTTCCATCGCCAGTGGCGGGACTCTGTTTCTTGATGAGATTGCCGATCTACCATTGGAGCTACAACCTAAGTTATTGCGGGTTCTGCAGGAAAGTGAAATCCGAAAAGTCGGAGCGACTCGTTCTGAAAAAATTGATACCCGCGTTGTTGCGGCAACTGGAACCGACCTGCAGGAGGCCGTACAAAATGGGCTGTTCCGCCGCGATCTTTATTACCGCCTTGCGGTTGTTGATATTAATCTGCCACCGCTACGGGAACGGCCGGAAGATATTATCGTTCTGGCAGAATACTTTCTTGCCAAACTCTGTCAGCGTGAAGGTCGCCCCTTGCTGCAGATAAATGCCACTGCGCAAAAAAACCTGAGCGCCTATCATTGGCTCGGGAACGTTCGGGAACTGGAAAACTATCTGGAAAAGGCACTGATATTCAGTCCCGGAGATACTCTGGAACTCCCCCCACTGCGCATCCGCCAACCAGCTCCTGGGGAATTCAATCCCGATGAATATTCACTGAAGATCGCTTCGCGCCGGCTGGAAGAAGAATACATCCGTAAAGCTCTGCTCAAGACAAACGGAAACCGTACCCAAGCGGCTGAGATGTTGGAAGTCAGCTTGCGTTCTTTGATGTACAAACTGAAGGATTACGGGATCGACTAACTTGCAGCGGCAGAGATCAATACCTCTTGCTCAACCCCTTTTTTTTCAACACAAATCAAATCCCACAACAATTTCAGCCCGGGTTCAGGCAAACTGCTCCTCTCAGGAGCGCAACCTATTTGCCGCTGATAAAGATCGCGATTACCATAAATCTGAAATAATTTTTCTATCCCTTCGGGCACGAAAAACTCTGCTCTGGTGTCTAAATACTGCTTAAATTCGTGCAGATAAATATTGATTCCGGCAAAATCAAAATCACCAAAATGAATATAGCGGTTGGGGATACCTTGCAGCCAACGCAGCAAATCGCCAGACTGTGGATAGCGACTAACAAAAAGAATCTTTGCAAAAGGAAACAGTTCTTGTTGACGTTCGATATAGCGGAAATTTTCACCATTTTCAACCCCGACAACAATAATATCGGCAGCCGGGACAAACTCTTCAAAATCATAAACATAAGTAAACATCCCGGTGCGGGGGGAAATCTCCACGGGAAACCCGCCCAGCCTTGCCATCAAGGGGTGGTAACAGTTGACCAGAAAACCTTTGAAGGAACGGATCGATTTGAATTTGGAGTCAGATGCAACCCGAACTGCATCAGAACGTTGCAGATCCGTTTGGGCAGCAGCGGCGATAAACCGGGCTAAATTACCGATACCAAAATGGTTCACAAGATAGCTCTGTACTCTGGTAGCATCGCGGCAATAAACCGTTTGTCTGGCTCCCGTGCTGCGAATCGCCAGCACCCCTTCTTCCACCATTCTCTCGATCACTGCATATTTCAGCTGGCTCCAGGGTAAACTCTCACCCTGGATTAAACACAACAGTTTTTTGGCAAGACTAACGGTCAATTTCATCATAGGGGTCGATTATTGGTCAGAATCCGGATAACCCTGGTCACCCCCGAGCCATCTTTGGAAACCTTAAATACATGTTTATAATTCAACGCGTTATTTTCGGTGGGAGAACCATTAATCAGCATAATGTTTCGATCATTGGCAAACTTGATGATCCCGCGAATATTATTGGGGTGAAGCTTGCCAATCTCATCCATTATGCAGTGCAGACGAAAGTCCCGGAAGCGTCGGGAGGCTCCCTCCTTAAAAACATTCAGCAACATAATATTCACCATCGCCTTAACCAGAATATCGGTTCCATCGGAACCAACATGGGAGAGCTTCTCTACCCAGCCGGTATCATTTTGGTTTTCTTCGATCCGAAACTTCAATTCAAAAGAATCAGCCAGGGTAATGGTGTTACCCCTGGCAGCTTCAACTTCCCGCATCAGTGCTCTGAGAAGGGCAACCGCCTTCTGGTTATTAAGCTCATGATTTTTTGTTGAAAAAAGATCCCTGGCACCAAAATCCATATCGTGCTGGTCGTTAAACTCTTTGATCTGCCGGAGCACCACAAAAACGCTATTGGCACTTTCGTCCAACTTAAGCTCAATGCTGCCGATAGCACCGACAAAATTCTTCTCGGTAAAATCACGGTTGATCTTGCTGATAACTTTTTGGATCTTTCCGGTTCGAGAAACCAGATCGGTCGTCTCCTTACCCAGTCCGGTAACAATTTCGGCAAATCGCTCATTGATCCGCTTTTCAAACTCGTTGATTTTATCCTCTTCGATAAATTCGGTCAGATCTTGGGAAAAATCGAGATATGCCGCAGCTGAAGTAAAACGAGTTTGAAACTTGAAAATATTATCGGCAGAAAAATGGCCGAGAAACTTATCGACGACTTCTCTTAAGTCATTCTGGCGCAAAATCTCGGTATAATAATTCTCTTTGAGCGCATCAATAACGACCGAACAACTCGTTTCAACCAAAACCGGTTCAGGTTGAACCGCAAGCAACTCTTCCACCAGCGGAAACACTTCTGAGCGCTTGAAATCAGCAAATGCCGATCTATCTGCTGCAATTTCCCCAAGCGCAACTTTGTGCTGGCCGATTACGGTATTTAAATCAATCCGTTGCTGCTGACGCTGGTTATTATGCTGTTCAAATTCCTGCCGTTTTTGTTCTTGCTCCCGCTCCAGCAATTGTTGTTGATTTTTAAAATCTTTGAGCTTATCAAACAGATCACGCTTGTCTTGTTTGTATTCGGCAACCAAATCCCGTTTGGCTTCGACAAACTCCAACTCAACCGCTAGGTGAGAAAGTTCTTTTTCAATACTTTCCAAACGGTCCGTATCGGCTCCGTGCACTTTTAATTCGGAATTTTTATCTGCTGCCACCAACTTTTTGCGCCGCTCATAATCGTGATGCTTTGCCGCAATGACAGAATCGATATCTGCTACTTTTTGATTAAGCTCATGTTCCAGTACTGCAATATTTTGATCACGCTCACGCACTTTGATTTTTAGCTGGCGTTTAAGCTGACCTGCCACTTTATCAAGTTGCTGCTGCGCCACCAACTCCGCTTCAGTCACTTCGGCTAACGCAAGCTGTAACTTTTCTAACTGCCTCTGTTTCTCAAGCTGTCCTTTCTCTTCCCACTGACTAAGCTCCAGACGTGCCAGTTCAGATTGCTGTGGGTTTTGCTCAACCTGATAATCAAGTTCCCGGTTTGCTTGCCTTATTGCCCGTGACTTTGGGTGCAGTCGCTGCTTCAATTTTTGTAAATCTGCGGCAAAAGTTTGATTCAGCAATTGTATTTTTGCTTGTAAATCCTCAACGTCTTGCTGCAAGGTGGCCTGTTCATGTCTATAATCAACCAACGATTTAACTTTTTTCGCCCGCTGCGACAAATCAAGTTGCACACCATAAAAGCCCTCAACCCCGGCAGGCAGTCTCCGGGGAGCCAACGTTGCGTCAAACAACAATTCCTCATCGCACACCTTACCAATGTGCTCTTCCCAGCCAGCATAATTTTGATTTAGCCAGCCATAAAGAGCACTATGACGACTATTCAGTTTCCCCTCTATAACCTGAATTTGCCGCAATTTCTCCGTGAGCCGTTGCTGAACTTGTTCAATCTTGCGCTGTTGCGACTCTGACAACGATTTCTCTTCCAGCTCTCCACTTCGTTTCAAATCTTCAAGACGCGCAGCATTTGCCTCTTTCTGCAATTTTGCCTGCTGCAATTTTAGCTCTAAAGTTTTAAGTATCTCCTTTTGTTGTTCAATTTCAGCCACATAAAAAGACTGCTTTTTCACCAAAATCAACTTGTTTTTAAGGTGATAACGTTGGCTGGTTAATTCCTGGTGTCGCTGTCTGGCGCTCTCCATTTCTACCTGGTGTTGCTGGCGAATCTCGTCTTGCAACTGATCGTACTGTGCCGTTATCTCATTTCGCTGACAGAAAAAGACCTCTTTAAAAGCCAATTTTTCTTGTTCTTTATGATTGCAGAAATTATGAAACTGATTCTCCAACTCTGTCAGCAACGCCGTATACTTCTGAGCAATTTCCAGAAACTGCCCACTGAGCAGATTTTTTTCCGCTATCAAATTAGCGCGATTCTGGTTCAAATTGGTAATATTGCCGACCCGTTCCAAGATTTCAGCAATATTAAGCTTGTCGTAGTGCTCCTTTTTTTTCCGTGCCGTCTTAATCTTGTCTCCCAGAATTGTCAACGCAGCAACATATTTACCATTACGTCGCTCAAAAGCACCCTCCTCCTTGGCAATTTTAGTCAGTATTTGTTGCAACCGTTGTTCATCAGCAATTAGCTTTGCAGTTAAAAGTGGCTCTCGTTGCTCTAATGCTGCTAAGGCACTATGCAGCTCGGCAACATAGTCCCGCCGCTGACGTTGCAAGTGGTTGATCGCCACATAAAGTTGTGCCGCAGCCTGTGCCTGTTTTCTCACCGCCGGTTGGCGAAATTGTTGAATATCGTTGAGTTGAGCTTCAAAATCTTTCAGATGGTGAGCGTAAATTTGCAGATCTATCTGCAATTCTTCCTCACCCATTGAATCGATAATAGTCTGCTTGATAAATTCGGCATCAAGCTTGGAATTAAGAAAAACATTCTGAATTGTTCGGGGAATATTCAGATACTGCCGACTCTCCAGCAAATGATAACGTTGGAACTCCTTCCTGCCCTGATTATTGCCATAGAGGATGTCACGATACTCTTCAAACGATTTGATCCGCCGGCTGTAAAATATGTTGCTCGCATCAAGCCCAGAGCGAATTCTATCCCATGACTCAAACGCTCTGCCATCAACATCGATAAACATTTCCCGCTGATAAGGGGCATCAATAAAATAAAAACAGACCCGATTCTGCGCCTTGAAAGCCATTATCGAATAAGCACCTGTTTCACGTTTCACTTCGTAAACGATATAAGAATTCTGGTAGGGGAAGTACCACTCGGCAAAACTTTTACTGGTGGGTCCCAACGGCACTCCAAGTTTAAGAGAATTGGCATTGTAAAAAAACAGGATCGCGCGCAACAAGGTACTTTTACCCACCCCTTGCGTCCCGATAAAATGGATATTTCCATTCAAATCGAGCTCAGCGTATTTCACCGCGGCACTATTAATAAAACTGATTTTATTCAGGTATCTCATTTTGTATTTCTTCGGGGATATGGATGCTCATAATCAAATTTTCCAGGTAACTGAACGAAGCTAACACCTTATAAGAATTTGTCACCTCATTTTCAAGTTCGGCAAATCCTTCCCGACAAAGCAGCTCGATTAATTTTTGAATTGCTGCGTCAAACTTGTCATCCCTGGTATAGCGCTTTAACCCGGCAAGTTTACTCTTAAGCATCGCATCAACATTCAGTTTGACCAGAATATCGGCAGGAGTAAAACGGTAACCAGGGCCAAAAGCATTATCGTGAGCTTTAAAAAAGTCGAGAATATCAATCCACTTATAAGCACTTTCTACCTTCCGCTCCAAATCAGCCCGACTTTCCGGTCGGGAAAAATAAAAATACTCATCTCCACGCTCCAGCTTAAAGTTAATTTCAGTAAAATAACGGAGCAGTTCAGTAAAGTTATCATCAACCACCCCGAACAGCTTGCGGATCCGCTCATCAGAACTGTTTGAACTGATAAATTGTCCCTTGCTCAGTATCTCAAAAATTTCAGCGGTGCGTTTAGTTATCGACATAAGAGATCTATTTCAATCTGCGTTGATGGTTTCACAAAAAAGGGTTTATTCAGGATAAACAATCGCATATTCCAGATCATCATGCTTACCATAAGTTCCACTTAAGACAAGCTCATCATCATACAAAGAAATAAGCTGGCAATAAAGGGTGACAATTTCTACAAACGTCACCTCTTTTGGATATTGATAGTGTTGCAAAAAATGGAACAAATGGTCTCCCGAAGCAAAAAAACTGTTCTTTACCTCTTCGGGATCAATAAAAACTTCATACGTTGTCTCCGTTTCCAAATAAGCGGCGGAGATATTTTCGGCTAACGGCCGTAATTGCTTAACACCCGTTTTCCGTTTACGACTGATTTTTAATAACGTTGGATAAACTTGATCTTCATGAAGTAAATCCAGGGAGAGTTTCATGCGCCCGGAACGCTGGGGAGCAAAAAAAACATCTTTGCAATGCGCCATAACTGCTAAAAAATCGGTTCGCTCTTTAAGCTCAAACTGATCCTTTAAATACTTGATCTGCCTAATTTTCTCCAGTAAATGGCTCTGATATTTAATCTGATTAAGAAAATCAATGATCTGCTTCTGTGTCTCGATGAGATTGTGGTGTGCCTCATTCAGCTGTAACTGCAATTGGGTCATGATTCGACCAAATTCTTCATCGGGAGCAATTTTAAAAAATGTCAGTTCTTCTCCGTCAAGGAGTTGTCGTGTCTGCTTAATGAGAGCATTAATATCTTTGCGCTTTTGATCATAATTTTCTAACTTGCTGATTTTGATTTTGTAGGTGGGCTCAGTTTTAAAGGTATTTTCAATATTGCGATTAAGATCGACAATATTCCTGAGCGTCATCAGTCCGATCTTGCGTAGAACTGCCTTAATCGCCTTTAAATAAGCATATTTGCGGTTGGCATTGCCCTCTTGCAGATAATAATTGATATTCTGCTTTAAGGTCCGAATATTCTCATTGACCGTCGCCGTATTGATCTCTTCATTAACCTCAAGAATCTGTTCAAAAAATTGCAGAAACTTGTCGTCCATTTCCAACAATGAGCCGTTTTTACGCACCACCTCCAACTCGATGAGCGACTCCAGGCGTGCTTCATCAATGATTTCAACCGCATGATCGTATTTATAAGCAAAAGATTTGCGCTTTTCGAACATCTCGGCAAGCAGTTCTTTTGCCCCGGCGAGGGTATTGATCAGCTCGGTTATGGAGTTAAAAGTAAACATAAGTACAGCAATTCCCGGGTGGCAATATTATCATCGTATCAACCATTTTGTGATCACACCTAAGAGCCATGAAAGCTCAGAAGGTCAAGCAAATCCTTTCTATCCAGCCGTTTTACCAGGCTCCCATCGTCAGCCTGCACCAGTTTATCAGCTAAAGTACGGCGACGACTGATCAGCTTATCAATTTTTTCTTCCAAGGTGCCGACAGTAATGAGCTTAAAAACTTCCACCACCCGGGTCTGACCGATCCGGTGAACCCGGGAGGTGGCCTGATCTTCCCGTGCGGCATTCCACCAGCGGTCGTAATGAATCACACACTGAGCAGCCGTGAGATCAATTCCGGTACCGCCGGCAAGGAGACTGGCGCAGAAAACCTGACAGCCGGCTTCATTTTGAAACCGTTCAATTTCCTGTTTCCTTTTCTTCAGGTTCATCCCGCCCCGCAGGCAGGCGATGCCGATACCAAGTCCACGCAAGTAGTTTTCTATCAGATCGAGCATCGAGGTATATTGACTGAACACCACCACTTTATAGCCGCTCTCCTGACACTGCTTGAGCAGTTCTTTGAAAAGTTCCCACTTGCCGGAACCATACTCTTCAGGGTCACTTCCCCCGGAAATCAGGCTGGGGTGATCACAAATCTGTTTGAGATAAGTGATCAGTGCCAGGACTTCCATATATGGAATTTCACCGCCTTCGTCGTTCAACTGCTCAATCAATTTTCCCCCTTGCCCAGAAAGAAACTCACGATAGAGGCAAACCTGATCGGGGTGAAGTTCACAGCTACGGCTATCCTCTATTATTTCCGGCAGTTCAGCAACCACCTGTGATCTCAGCCGACGCAGAAAGAAAGGAGATATGCGCTCTGTCAGCTCCCGGCTCCGCTCTTCCGATTGCTCTTCGACAATCGGGATGGTAAAGCGACGCTGAAACGACCGCTCCGTCCCGAGGATTCCGGGGAGGCAGATATCGAGCAATGATTTAAGATCATTGGGGGAATTTTCCATGGGAGTACCGGTCAACCCCAATTTAATCCCTGCTTTGAGTCTGGCTGCCGCTCCATGAATCCGGGTCTTTTTGTTCTTGAGATTCTGAATCTCATCAAAGACAATCACTTCGAAGGAACACCCGCCAAGCTCAGACTCGTCACGATTAACGATGCCGTAAGTGGTGAGGACAACCTTTTTTTCCATGCATTGTTCAAGGTTACGGTCGCTGCCATGGTAAAGTCCCCAACTGAGATCAGGATAAAAACGGTCAATTTTATCGGCCCAGTGATAAACCACCGAGGCTGGAGCTACCACCAGAAAAGCAGCCGCAGAGGTAGACTTGGCGACCATATCGAGAAGAGCCAGAGCCTGGTGGGTTTTACCCAGTCCCATTTCATCGGCCAGAATTCCGCCAATACCGCTACCCAGCAGTTGTACCAGCCAGGCGACTCCGGTTTTCTGATACTCTCTGAGATGATTTGAGATATCAATCCCTTGGAGCGCTTTCCACCGGTCAAAAACCGGGAGCCCCTGGCCATGACCCTGCTGTTTACTGCCACTTTCGCTCATAGTACAATCGAGCCTGGCGGTCAGCGTCATAACCTCCCAACGTCGCAGCTTCAGTCTCTGCCTGCCGTCATCGTCCAGATAGAGGCGATCCTCGCCAACATTATGCAGCCAGGACAGAGGGGTCCCTTGTAATTTAAACCACTCCCTGCCAGGCAGATATTCCCACCCCTTCTGCCGGGCTTCCAGAATTTCAGCCAGATCGATATCCCGGTTACCCACGCCATAACTGGCGGCCAGATAACACCAGTCATCATCACTGCCCAGCAGTTCCAGCTGGATTTTATCCGGTTTCTCCACCGGGATGAAATGAAGCAGATTCGGATCGGTTTGATTGTTAGCGTGACCCAGGGCATCCCGGTTTTCTTCAATAAAATTGATAAAATCCGCTCCACTGACCTCAAAACCTTCCTCCATTTTCTCGCGATCAGTGGAAGGGTCAAAAAGTGAAAATTGATCGGGGGTTCCGGGAGGGTGCAGGTCTGCGTCGAAAGAAATGGGTATTACCGGCAGGAACCCTCGGTTGGGGATATGATAACTGGCTCCCCAGCGCCGGGAGGCAAGCTCTTCCCGGCTGAAGATCTCGCCGGACTCCAGGCTCAGCATGGCTCGGCAGCAGATAGCCGTAGAATCCTCATTGAACGAAGTCCGCCAGAAACTCCGCGCCGGGGGAAGAAAAGGTTCACCTCCCCCCTGTTTTTCGTTAAATATTTTAAAAAAATGACCCCCTTGCCCGCGACCGGGGACAAGGGTAAAAAAATCACTTCCCTCACTGCCGGTCCAGATGGAGAAGGAGTCACCATTGGCATCATCTACCTGCATGACAAAAGAATCCAGCCCGGAGCGCAGGTAAAACAGTCGTACCAACCAGAACCAGGGAGAATTATCCCGACTCAACCCCCGGGTCTGGTGCCCCCGCAAAAACATCTCCCTTTCACTATCCCCGAGGGAGAGACTGACCAAATCGTCGCCGAGCTGTTTGAGTCCTTCCGGAACCAGAGACGGAGCTGCGTCTTGCCCATTGACCTGCTTATGGGGAGAAATTTTGGTCTGGATAAAACCTGCGGTCAGCACGTCGGTTTTTACTTCCATCATAGTGTCGGTGCCTGTGGCGGTTATTTTTCCGTTCTCTGGTTCAATTTTAAGGGATAAAGTGCGTTTTCTTTCTGAGCAATCAAACTCGTCGTACAGGCAAGTCGCAATATCAGGCCAGATAGAGCTTGCAAAGGAAAACGGCAGGGGCTGCAACTCTTCTTCTGTTTCCTTTTTCACCAGCAGGGAAATTGCGACCGCAGCCAGGTGGCTGCAACAATTCCCCCGGGACTGCTTCCGGGAGCAACAGGTACAGTAAAATCGATCAATCTTGAAACTTCGAATTTTTCCGGAAGCTTTGCTGAATCCGAGCATTGCCTTGCCGTGCGAAGTCTCGCCATCAAACAACCCACCACCAAAATTCCGGAAAAAGAGTGTTGCCAACAGTTCCGTTGCTAAAAGATCCCAACCCTTCTCCAGGTCTGTCTCTTTAAACCAGGGCCTAAGGGTATTTTTATAAGAAAAAGGCAATCTTTTCATGGGGTAAATTATCCAGCAAAAAAGGGAGTCGCCCGGCAAATATAATGGACAAAACAGAACCTGATTAGCCCTTTGGAGAGATATCTCATGAGCCCATCAAGCTGAACACCAGCCAAAATACATCTTTTTTACAGAAGCTGACAACAGCTAATTGCAGGGAGAAGACAGCAAGATCGAAGTTGATCAAAATATGGGTGAAGTCGTTATACAATTCAAGTTGCCGGAGATAAGGGAGAGAACTGGCTTCACAACAAACCCCGATCTGCCAGACTGACATACTCCCCGTTACCAATTATAATATGATCCAGCACCCGCACCCCCATCAAGTCACCGACTTTTTTGAGGCGCTCCGTGATTTCGATATCTTCGCGGCTGGGAGTGGGATCTCCTGAAGGATGGTTGTGGACAAACAGAACAGCTGCGGCAGATTCTCGCAGAACCGGAGCAAATACTTCACGAGGATGGACAATACTGGCACTGAGGCTCCCCTCTGAAATCTGCACCTCTTTAATCAGGCGATTTTTCGCATCAAGGAGCAGGGCGAGAAAAACTTCCTTGCGATAATCACAGAGACGTTCGTGAAAGTGGTGAAAGACTTCCTGCGCTGAACTATAGGGTTGCCCAGGTTGTAAGCGGTTATCAGAGAAACGCCGGGCAATCTGAAATAGCGCCTGAATTTCAGCGGCCTTGGCCGGGCCGATTCCCGCCTGCTGACACAATTCACTGATACTCGCTGCCGCTAACTGGCGCAAAGAACCAAACCGACTCAACAAACTCCGCGCCAGATCAACCGCACTGTTCTTACTGGAAGAATCACCAGTACGAATAATCAGCGCCAGCAATTCAGCATCAGTCAGCTTATCAGCCCCCGTCGCAAGTAATTTTTCCCGTGGTCGCTCGTCAGCCGGCCAATCCTTGATTCTGCGCATACCCCCCTCCCGATCTTGATTTAAGTGAGTCCGTTAACGAAGGGCTCCATTTTCAGATAATAGATCCGCAACAGCTTCAGCCAATTTTCCGTACCCCTTTCCATTGAGATGGATCGGGTCACTTTTATACTGATTGTCCGCAAGCAGCTCAGCAAGAGTGCCCTGTAGCAGCGGGATCTTTAACTCATCAGCCAGTTCCTGATACAGTGGAATATCGTGAAGTCCAAGACCCAACTGAGGAACCGCAATCATAATGACGTCTATTTTCCGCTGCTTGGCTGCCTCATACATGTGCCGTAAATTGGCTCGCAATTCATCCTGATCCAGCTTGCGTAGAATATCATTTCCACCGTGACAAATAATCAATAACTCAGGTTCAAGCTGATCCAGCAGACCGGGTAAACGCTTGGCACCTTCGGCACTCGTCTCTCCAGACACCCCGGCATTGACCACCTTACGGCTAAGGAGACGATTTAACTGGGCGGGATAACTTAATTCCGGCCTGGCGCCAATACCCAAGGTCAAACTGTCGCCAAAAGCAAGGATGACATCATTCGGACGCAGAACTGTCAATCTGCTATCACCATTGTCACAGGAAGAGAGCAGTAAAAGCAGCAGTAGGGCAAAAATCATTTTTGAAAATAGTTTCATCTGGTTCCTCGTTGTTAAGAATAGTTTTCTATAAAAAACTGTCCAATTTCAGTAAAGACATCATCACTATGACCACGGATCACCCGAGCGGGGGGAAGTGAGCGCAGAAACATCCGTCCATAACCTCTTTTTACCACACGTGTATCCAAAATCAAAACGACACCTCGATCATTACGATGGCGAATCAATCGACCGAACCCTTGCTTAAAACGAATCACCGCCTGCGGCACAGTATATTCCATAAATGGATCTCCTCCACGCTGCTCTATCACCTGAGCACGAGCCTCCAGAACTGGTTCAGTTGGTACTCTGAATGGCAATCGAGCAATAATCACCTGTTCCAACGATCTCCCCGGCACATCAACCCCCTCCCAAAACGAATCGGTACCAAATAAAATACTACTCTCATCTTCGGCAAAACGTTTCAGCAACTGATGTCGATTTTCCTCCCCCTGCCGTAAACAGCGCAACCGTTGTGCTTCCAGTCCTGGTGCTAATTCTTCGTGTACCTGCCGTAAGAGTGCATAGGAAGTAAATAAGACAAAGCTGCGACCCTGACTGCAAAGGAGCGCTTTTTCTACCGCATCCCGAATCGCCTCGCCAAATCCAGGCTTGCCCGGTTCCGGCAGATCGGTTGGTATAGCAACCAAAGCCTGTTGTTGATAATCAAAGGGGGAATCGAGAGTCAGTTCAACCAACCGATTGGGCTCAACCCGATCCAGTCCAACTCGCGAATGAAAGTAGCCGAAAGCTCCCGCCACAGTCAAAGTGGCACTGGTCATAATCAAGCTCTGAAAACGTTGATAGAGGGCTTGATTGAGACTTTCGGCAACTTCCAGAGGAGCTTGGCAGAGACTGGTGATCAACCCTTTTTGCCGCCCAATCCGACCTGCGCGGATTTCAACCCAGACACAACTGTTTTTTTCCACCGCCTGAAAAGAAGCCAGATCGACAGCAATTCCCTCCAGTCGACCGGCAATACCACGTAAATCAACCAGCGATGGATTCACTTTTTCGGCAACGACCTCCGGTAAAATCTCTGCTGCACGCAACAATCCGGCAATCCCTTGCGCTAATTCAAAACAACCAACCCTTAAATGTTCCACCCGTTCACACAGTTTTTGCCAAATCGGTGTTTGCATAAAATCGGGGAGAATTCGATGCTTCAACTCAAACTTGAAACTGCCTTGCTTGCCGAGAAAGTCAGGCAACTCTTCAGCGATACTCTGCATTTCATCCACTGCCAAATCAAACAACTGTTGCCGTTTGTTCAATAAGGCTTCAATCTCGCCATGTAGAGTTCGATAGAGATCATCCAGAGAATCAGGCAATTCCTGTGATAATTGATCAAGGAAACGTGGCAGTAACCCCTGATTCAATTTGCGCGGGTGGCGTAGCCGGTTTAATACTCGCGAAAAGGTAAACCGGGTCAGTTGTGAAGAAAAATAGCTGGTGGCAACATCTTCCAGATGGTGGGCTTCATCCAGAATCACCCGCTCAAAAGGGGGTAAAACTGCTGTCGCTGAATAATTATCGGTCTGCTGCCGTAATGCCAAATCAGAAAGCAAAAGGGCGTGATTAACCACCAGGATGTCAGCTCGTGCCGCTTGTCGCCGTGCTTTATGAAAGAAACAACGACTATAATGTTGACAGCGCACCCGAGCACACTGATCGGCCTCACAACAAACCTCCTCCCAGGCCTGATAACCGGGGATAAAAGAGAGATCTTCCTTTGAACCATCGCCAGTAGTCTCCGCCCACTGGATAATCTGCTGCAATTCTTCAACCTGCTGCTGATCAAACAATCCCAATTCACGACCAGCTGTTTCTCCACGCCTGCGACAGAAATAATTACTGCGTCCCTTCACCAGAACTGCATAAAATTCAATCCCGGTCGCTCTTTTAAGAAATGGCAGATCTTTACGGATCAGCTGTTCCTGAAGATTGATCGTCCGGGTCGAAATAACCACCCGTTCCTGATTGGCACGTGCCCAGAGCAATGCCGGAACCAGGTAGGCCAAACTTTTTCCGGTACCAGTTCCTGCCTCAACAACTGCCAGCTGCCCTTGGTTAAAGGCCTCAGCTACCACGAATGCCATACGCAACTGTTCCGGACGATCTTCGTAATCGGGAAGCTTCGCGGCAATCACACCACCTGCGCCAAGCAATTCAGCTATCTGTTTCAGTTCAAGTTTTTCGATATTTTTTTCGGCAAAAGCTTCAACAACCCGATACAGATCATCGACACGGTTGTTCACAATATAGAAACCAACGCCCAAAGAACCAAATTGAGAGGCAACCTCAATATCTGCAGCAGAAGGCTGCAAATCACCGGAAGGATGGTTGTGGATCACAACATCGCCATAGCTACAGGTCTGTAGAATCGCCGGAACAGAACTCTCTGAGCCACGTGCCAGAACTTCGACCTGCACAATACGACGCTCAGCATCGGTCTGGCCAAGAACAAATACTTCGTTCCCACCCGCCTCCTTTATGGTATAGCGAAGCTGGTCAATACTATCTGGAGAAATAAATTTAAACATATGATCTCGCAAAAATAAATCCCATGGCTAAGCAAAAATTTGTGCCGCCATCATGGTGGGGGATTATAGAGGAATGGGAAGGATAAATGGCAAATAAAACTAACTGAAGTTTAGAGTTTTACGCCAAACTGAGAAAAAATAAGCTTCCCTCGTGTTTTTACCTTTTGTTATGCTGTTGTCTATGACTTATGTGAAGCTATTTATCGGTTGCCTGTGTTTACTTTTTCTCCTCTGCTCCTGCAGCTTTGCGCCACCTTCTCCCCGTTTATCGACAGATCCCATCTCCGAATTATTGGCAGAATCAACATCCTCCAGCTCATTACAAAAAATGGGCTATTCTGTCCAGGTCGGCGCATTCAAGCAACTTGAAAATGCGGTGCGTCTGGAACAATCACTCAATCGACAGGGTATCGAGGCTTATCATTTTTTGCATGAATCCGGCCTCTACAAAGTACGATTTGGAAATCATGCTGATTATTCAGCTGCCCGTAGTGAAGCAGAACAGTTGCAAGCTCAGAGGGTGATAGGCCGTTTTTTTATTGTATCTCCAGAGGATTATACCGCCGCCCGAATCCTGCGTGGGGATAAGGGCAACCTCCGGGAAGAACTGGTCGGTACCGCACGAAAGTTTCTCGGAGTACCCTATCGGTGGGGTGGAGAGGATCGGAACAATGGTTTTGATTGCAGCGGTTTGACCATGACCAGTTACCGCTTAAATGGTTTGAACCTGCCGCGTAATTCACGTGCTCAGTTCAAAGCCGGACACTCTCTGAAAAAAAAGGATCTGCGCAAAGGAGATCTGGTGTTCTTTGCGACCAAGGGGGGAAAGCGGGTAACTCACGTGGGGATGTATATTGGGGCAGGTCAATTTATCCATGCTCCCCGCCCGGGGAAAATGGTTCAGGTTGCGAATCTCTCAGATAAGTTTTTCAAGAAAACTTATGTTGGAGGGAGAAGTTACCTGTAGGAGAATATTTCGGGTTGTTAGCGGAATTTATTGGTGGGCTGGGGTAACAGCTTATTTTCAAAGTGATTCTGGAACAATTTCAAACAGTGTAATCTCCGGTGGCGAAAAGATCCGCATCGGCGGACCCCAAGTTCCAGTACCACGGCTTGTGTACAGGTATTGGTTGGCTGTTAACGTGTAGAGCCCATCCAGCATTGGATACTTAATCGCGGTCAGCAGATTGAAAGGGAAAATCTGGCCACCATGACCGTGCCCCGAGAGCTGCAGGTCAAATTGCCCTGTCGAGGCCTCTAAGAATTCCGGTCGATGTTTAAGCAACAAGGTGAACCGCTCCGAGGGCTCTCCAAGAGCTCTATCTTCATCAGGGATACCCCGTGCCGGATCATCAACCCCAACCACCTTCAGCCACTTTCCGACCTTGATACTACGATTGCGTAAAACCTGAAAACCACTCCGGTGTAAGAAATCGAGCGACTGTTCAAGGCCAGCATAATATTCGTGATTTCCGGTGACGGCATACATACCGAGAGGTGGGTCAATGCGCTTCCAGAGATCCACCAAGTCATCCAGGTGGTTAATTTGGGCATCGACGATATCCCCGGTCGCAACAAGAAGATCAGGCTGCAGACCTTGAAGCTGGTTGACAATTGGCGCCAGAGCTTCATCCCGGTGAATCAGTCCGAGATGCAGATCGGAAATTTGAGCGATACGGATCGGCGGTGTCCCGGGCGGAAGTTTTGGACTGGCAATCTTGACCCGCTCAATCTGCAGGTTAGTTGCTTCGTAGAGCCCGTAAAAGCTGGCAGCAATAACAACAAACAACACTACAGCTGCCGTGACCGCTCCGTGCAAAGAAAGGTTCGGTAACTGCGGCAACAGCCGAATGGTGAGTCGGAAGAGTAGTTCCCATAATCCGATGAGAACAAACAGGCTGAAGGCGAGGAAGATCAACCCCATCCAGCTGTAACCAATCCAGGCGAGACCACGGGCGAATGTTTCCAACCCGGCTCGTTCGCTGAATCTGACCAGCAGTGGGGTGGCAATCATCCCAGCCATCCAGATCCAGGTCAGGGTTGGAAGTACCGGATGTCCCTTGAGTAGCGGGTAAAAGCCCCAAAAGACCAGGACATGCATGCCACCATAGATGGATAAAAACATCAGCAGAAATATTTTCATGCGAAGATCCAGGTTGTCAGTTCAAGCAACTTCTCCGGTAAGAATATTTTGCGTACAAACAAAGATTTTAAAAAAGCAGAACGGGACATTTGACGTTATGTAATACATAATTTGCGACTGATCCAAACAAAACATCGCGAATTTCGCCACCTCCTGTTTTGCGACCAATCACCAATAATTGAAAATCCTCTTCATTGGCTATCCGCGGAATCACCCGGCGGGGGGCACCAAACTCAAGGCGTAATTCAATATTGAATCCCGCTTCACGAAGTTTTTGCGCTAGCGTTTCCATTCGTTGTCGAGCCGCCTTTTCAGCATTTTCCCTGACCATCTCAATTTGAAAATCAGGAATCATCCGGTAAGCCAACTGGTCATTAATGACATGCAGAAGAAGCAAATGTTTAGGGAATTTTTCTTTGTAGGTGATGACATCTGCAATGGTTTGTTGCGTGGTGGGGGAATCATTGACCGGGATCAGAATTTTGGTGTCCATCGGAATCCTCTTTTATCATTCAGATTGGGATACGCATCTTTTTACAGTAACTGCGCAAAACCATGAGCGCCTGATTCAAGCGTGAGATCTGCATATTTTTTGCTTTCACCTGTGGAATGTCGTCCAGCGGCACCTGAGTTTGCCGAAGCTCTCTTTGTACCAATAATAGATTGGCCAAGATAATTTTTAAATCTGCGGGAGTATATTTCTTCAATGTTGGTGGAGAGATACTAAAAAATCCACCAGCAACATCTTGCGCCAGTTTCTTTGGGTTCCCGGATATAGCCATGAATAAAACCTCCTGTTGACCATCATACACCTCTTTGAATCCCGCACCAATGAAAAGCCGCTTGCCTTTCATATAACATCTGTGCGATCAATTGCCGCCATGAGGAATTCTGATCATCTCAAAGGAATTTTATTGACCCTTACTGCTGTGCTGATCCTAAGCCCGGATGCACTATTGGTGCGCCTGATCCAGGCTGATCTCTGGACACTTCTGTTCTGGCGCTGTCTCCTCACCGGCATGATGATGTCTCTGTTTCTGGCAACCCGCTACCGCCAACGCTTTCTGCACAGCTTTTACGCCATTGGGAAAACCGGTCTCCTTTCTGCTGTAACAATCATCATTGGATCATTACTATTTGTCAGCTCCTTGAAGCACACCGCTGCCGCCAACGCTTTGATTATTCTGGCAGCAACACCGATCATCAGCAGCCTTCTCAGCTGGGTTTTTCTACGTGAAAAAATCCCGCAAAGAACCTGGCTGTCTATTTTCACTTGTTTTGGCGGAATACTGCTGATTTTTTCCGGGAGTTTACAAAAGGGGTTGTTACTGGGTGACTTGATGGCATTGGGAGCAACTGCGATGTGGGGCTCAAACCTGGTGATTATCCGCAGTGGGAAAGCTGTCAATATGATTCCAGCAAACGTGCTCGGTAATTTGTGTGTTGTTCCAATTGTTTATTTTCTTGGAGCACAACCACTGCTGGTGGCTCCTGTTGATGTTGGATTACTCCTACTTTTAGGAGGAGTAATTCTACCCGTCTCATTTGCAATGATTACCCTCAGCCCCCGCTATCTGCAAGCTCCGGAAGTCAGCTTGATTCTTCTTATTGAAACCATTCTGGGACCGATCTGGGTCTGGCTGGTTCTAGGAGAAGTCCCCCATTCCAGAACCCTGATAGCCGGATTACTCATTCTTGGAACCTTACTGACCCACACCCTTTTTTCTCTGCGGCAGCTACAAACCGGGACACAAAAGTAAAAGCCATTTAGTGCGTATTCTTGTCTAAATCGCCACCGATTCCTACTCGGAAACCATTACCGCTACAATTTGGACAGTGGGTGGTCAAACATTAATTGATAGTTGAGATGTGACCCTCTTCCCTAGAGCAACTTCCAGCCGTAGACCAGGGTCAACACCAGTGTGTAAGCGGTGATGGCGTAATACCAGCGTCCGGCAAATTTAGGGGTCTTAATCGGGGCGACGTTGAGGATAGAGAGACCCATCAGTAGAGCGTAGAGAATAGAACCGAAAACCGCAGGAGAGACCAGGTCGTCAAAGAGGAAGAGGAAGGCCAGGATAATAACATTGTTGTCGAGCGCCAAACCCCAGTAAGTGGATTTATCCACCAGGCCAAAGACATTGAAATAGCTCAACCGGATCACGCCAGTTGCGACAATGACAAAGGCTCCGGGGATGTACCAGGGGCTGAAATTGCCATAGCTCAACAGGATAACCGCGGGACAGATGCCGAAACTGACAATATCGATCAGCGAGTCGAGCTGGGCACCGAACTCTCCCTGTTCTTTGGTTCGACCTTGCATCCGCCGGGCGATAATGCCATCGCTCCAGTCGAAAAAGACCGCCCAGAGCAAGCCGATCATTGCAGCTGGGAAATTACCCAGAAAAGCGTAATAGATGCCAAGTATTGCTGAAAAGAGTCCGGCCAAAGAACAGATGTTCGGCAGATCATTCGCGTAGCAGAGGATGGCTCTGGGAGTTGCCGGGTTATTTGATGGTGCGCTCATGATATTTTCTTCGAATCAATAATTGCACCTAGAGCTTCAGTCACAATTCTGTTTTCGGCCTGGGTGCGGCTGGCAATACGAATGTAACGGTCAGATTCAGACATGGTCTTACCCTGACAGTGTTTGACGTAGATATTGTGCTCGACAAACAGTTTGCGAGCCACTTTGGGGCCGGAAGGAGCATGGTCGGGAAGACGGCAGAAGATATAGTTGGCATCAGGCCGATAGACCGTCAGGTCACTGATGTCACAGAGATCCAGATAGAATTGATCTCGATCCGCCCGCACCTGATCGCAACTGGCAAGGAACTCCTCTTGATACTCGGGCGCATGCACCAGAAATGTTTCCGCAAAGCCGTTGAGATTCCAGATATGCAGCCCTTGACGAACCTGCACGGCAAATTGTGCGTTGGCCGTCAGCATATAGCCGATGCGCAGACCGCAGATACCATAAGCCTTGCTCATGCTCTTGAAGATCGCAAGATTCGGATATTTGGCGATATCCCCTTCCAGAGTTTCCTCGTCACGATCCCTGGCAAAATCGATAAATGATTCATCGACGATGAGCATGCAGTCGTGCGCAGCCAGTTTGTTCAGCAGGCGGATCAGATCGGCTTTAGGCACCAGCAGAGAGGTTGGATTGTTTGGCGATACCACCACCGCAACGTCAGCCTTACCGCGGATAGCCTCTGCCGCAAACTTATCCACGTCCAGTTGGAAGGAGGGAGCATCGAGGGCAAACTCAATGACGTTTTCGGGCGGTGCGGCGTTGGCGTATTCGTTGAACGACGGCACCGGAATAATCAGCTTCTTGGCGAGATGACCGGAGACGATCTTGATCAGCTCTGCCGCTCCATTGCCCACCACAATCCGTTCCGGTGGTTGATTGATCAGGGTGCCCACTAACCCGGCCAGGACATTCTGCGCCACGGGATAGTTCAGCACCAGTTCATGGATTTGGCTGGTCAACTGTTTAAAAAAACGCTCAGGCGGGAAATAAAGATTATAAAGGTAGGCATGATCGATAAAATCATGACGCCAATAGCCGCCATGCTGGCATTCAACTACTTCGAATTGCTGCTCTCTGGCAGCACAATCCTGATCTGTCATATTTTGTTCTTACCTCATCCGACGCTAACGGAAACTGTTCGCAGCCATACGGTCTCTTTACAGAAACCGTCAAGTACAATTGGTTCAAAGTGGATCCATATCCAGACACAAAACCGGCAATCAAGCCAATTTTTATTTTGCAACGGGCTGGTCAATCAGCGGCAACCAGAGGCGAGGGTCGCAATGGATTTATCACGATTGCAGTATTTTTCTTGTCAATTACATTCTGGAGGCGGGTGCTGACAGCTTTCCGAAGAGGTAACAAACTCTCTGTCATATTAACCGGGAACGAAGAAGGCCGAGGGAACATTTTCTCAGCCGCACTCAGATCCTCAAGGGTGTCAATCTCATACCAGCGGTCAGGATCAAAGAAGACCGGCGCAAAGGTGAGCTTCTCCTCAGCGACCAGCTCGGCGAAAACAGACTCATAATACCCCTTAACCTTCTTGGCGGAAATGTGTCGATCCAGTCGATCCCAGATTGATCGCCAACTGCTGCGGGAGAAGCTGTAGATGTTTACAGTCTTGAAATGGGCGGCGTCATTGCGGTTCACAGCGCCGAGCCAAAGGGCATCAAGCTGTTGCCGCTTATTGAGCGTCACCGTCGTACCGTTCATCCACGGTAGCATTTTGGAGACAGCAATCCGGTCAGGTCGGAGCAGCGACTTAAGCAGCTCCGGATAAAATACCAGATCGCTTTCAAGCAGGAGAAAAGGTTCGTCAATCACCTTTCCGGCTAGCCACAATGAATAAATGTTGTTGGTTGTTTTATATCGCGGACTGTGGATATAGGTGATTTCAATGTCCGCATACCGATTGCCAAGATAGTCCTGAATAACTTCTGACAGGTGGCCTGTGACCACAACCAGACGCTTGAACCCGTAATTGCGCAGAGAGCGGATCAACCGTTCAAGGATGGGAATTCCATTGACTTCAACAAGACATTTGGGTATTGAATCCGTTAATGGAGAAAGTCGGCTCCCCATTCCAGCGGCTAATAACAAAGCCGTTCTTACTGGGGTACCATTATCTGAAAGGTCGCTATAATGCATTAACACTCCTGAATTGCCCGTGGTAAACAGGGAAAGGGGGTCTCCTGCCTCGGTGGTGCAACTGTTCACTCCTGCTTTAAGCAGGAAACAGTCATCTTGATCTTGTAAATAGGCTAAGAAATTACACCAATACGAACGCGAGAAAGAGCCCGTGCGGTGGGAAAAAAGGGGGGATATGTCGTTTTTTTGTGTCAGTAGACCATTGCCATCGGAGAATGTTCTCTCCCATGCCCCGCAACAACCATACCTAACGCGACAGTGTACGACATTTACCTGCCGTAGTCAAATAAGCTCCCTGGTGTCAGCAGCAGGAGTTCACTTTTTTACTTTCCAAAAGGAGACTTCTGTATTTTGACCCTCCGGTTCTGTGTGAAAAACAGCCTGGCCAACCAAACATCCGTTCAAAGTGAAATCCTGACTTTTGGTAAACTGAATTTGTGCACGCTGCCAATACTCCTATCCGGTGAGCCATTTACACAAAAAACCCTTTACAATCCTGAATTTGAGTGGAACGAAAAAATGGCAGGTAAATACGAATGGCGCTAGTTCAAGCAGTATCGCAGTGAACTTGGGACTGCCCCATGCGGGGACAGTCCCGGTCTTGCTGGAGATTTGCGCCATTCCGGGCAAATGCATTCTTTAATATATTTGGTACGGATACTCTTTTTTTCGATTTTGAAAAGAAAGGATTTTAGAATTCTGAATTATCCCTTTGTCTATTTCTATTGATTTGGAAATGGTTGAATTCTTTTCCCATTCAGTTGCCCCCCCAAGAACTATGGATAGATATGGCAGTAATGCTTCCGAAATTTCCCATGAGGACGAATTCCAATACCAACTTGGGGTGTGATCTACGGCATAATAAAATATACCATTCACTTCAAACATTGGATGCATAAAACTCGTTGGTTTAGCACACCAAAACCCCATTCCTTCATCACAGCTTATATCAATAATAAGCGTACCTTTCATCAGTTTATCCGCATTCTTCGCGGGTAAAAACATTTTTGGTTTGCTGACATCTTGAAGGACTGCATTAACAATTATATGTACATCTGATAACGCTTCTGAAAGTGGAAGGGTCATGCCGTCAGATTCAATCACAACCATATTTCCTGAATCATCATTTTTTATTTGTTTGAATGGAAGGCCAGGCAATTTATCCTTTGCCTCTGCGGCCGGGAAATCAGTATAGACGGTGATATCTTTAAATCCTTGACCTTGCAGGGCATAAATAGCTCCCCGACTCGCCGAGCCATAGCCAAACACCGCTGCCTTTTGTGTTTTTCCATAATTTCCGGTCGTTCCAATAAGACTTGTCGCATGATTTACACCTGCATATCCCGCTAACTCATTATTTTTATAAAAGACATGCATCTGTTTACCGCCAGTTTGATTCCAGATAAACATTTCTTCCCAGGCAATGAGAGTTAATTTTTTATCAATAGCTATTTGAGTTATTTCTTTTTGTTGGACACAATGAGGCCAACCCCACACAATTGCACCATCTTCAACTTGATTTAAATCTTCAGTTAAAGGTTTGGGCATCAACACACAATCAAACCCTTTTAATATTTCTTCTCTGGACGCAACTCGTCCAGATGTAAGTTTGGCCAAGGTGTCGTCATCCACACCAAACCTCACCCCATACTCTTTCTCAAAAGTAATTTGTTCGCGTAATTCCTTTGGGATCCGTTTTATATGTTCCGGATGAATTGCTACTCGTTTTTCGTTTTCTTTGAGAGATTTACCAATCACTCCTATGGTTAAGTATTTTGTCATATTTTTTACTCTCACTTTTAATTTTATATTTAGATTTAAATAGCAACCATAGAATATCGAAAAACTGTTTTGAGGTTTATTTCGACCTCCAAAACAATCATAAATCGCCAAACCGCTGTCGATAAACCGTCGGTGAAATCCCCACAATCTGCCGGAACAAACGCCGGAAGGAACTGAGATCGACATACCCAACTGCAGCGGTAATTTCCTCCAAGGGTTGATCCGATCCAAGCAGCAACTGTTTTGCTTTCTCAATTCGCATTTTCTGCAGATATTCCAGGGGGGCTTCACCCGTTGCCTTTCTGAAACGACGCAGAAAGGTTCGTTCATTCAACCCCGATCGCTTGGCCATCAGCCGCACTGAAACCTTTTCGCGATAGTAACGATCCAGCCACTGCTGAACTTTGAGGATCGGTTCATCAATATGATCTTTACTCCCCTTAAACCTGACAAATGGTGCCTGATCACGGCGATTTCCGTCAATTAACATCATTCGAGCACAAACACTGGCTAAAGATTTTGATCCATATTTTTCAATCAGATGAAGAGCCAGGTCAAAATGTGCCCCGGTACCACCGGCACAGAGATAATCGACGCCATCAATGATGAGGCGATCAATCTGCAGATCAATTTTGGGATAACGCTGGCGAAAGCGATCTGCCAACTGCCAATGGGTTGTGGCTTGCCGGCCATTTAAAATGCCCGCTTCAGCTAGCAAGAAAGCCCCTGAACAGGCACTGGCGACAACTGTCCCGTTCTGATATTGCTCGCCAATCCATTCTGCCAATTCAGTCTGCTCCAATAATCGATCTGGCCGTCCCATTACTCCCGGAACAATCAGCAGGTCGATATTCTTACAATCAGCCAGACTGCAATTAGCCATGACCAACTGGCGGTTAAAACTGGTCACCGCCTCACCAGCAAAAGTAATCACCTCGCAATGACAGAAAAGTGAACCTGAACCGGGAGACACTCGCTTCTGTTCCCAATTTGCCAAAGTAAACAAATCCAACATTCCGGCTATTCCTGACAGCAAACAATTATCATAAGCCAGCACAGCAATATTCAACATATCGTTACCCCTTTCACCCTTTTATGTGATTATAGACCAAAAGATGAATTCTTACCAATATAAATACTTGTCATGAAATAAAAAGACCAAAAATTCCCCGGCAATTTGGTAATCACTTGATCATATTCCTGATTTAAACTGCTTCTTCGGCACTTGACCTGAATCCGCCTCTGCCCTACTCTGTTGGCTCTTTAAATCACTGTGGAGTCTCTCCTTGACCGACTTTTTACAATACCTCTTTTCCGGATTGACCAGTGGCGCAATTTACGCTCTGATTGCCCTTGGCTTTTGCGTTGTCAACAACACCATGGGGATCGTCAACTTTGTTCAGGTTGATTTTGTTTCCCTGGGTGGAATGTTGATGTTTTCAGCATTGTTTGGCGCTGGCTTGCCAATGATACCGGGATTGTTGCTAGCCGTTGCCGGGGTGGCTCTGGTAGCAATGGTGGTTGAACGTTTTGGCCTGCGTCCAGCACGCTCAGACAATCCTCTGGTACTGATTTTCCTGACTGTCGGGCTGTCGATCATTCTGCGTGGTGTCATCAAGTTAATCTGGGGAAAGAATCGCATGGCACTGCCACCGCTCACTCCCGATATCCCGGTTAAAATCTTCGGCGCCAGCGTTCTGCCCCAAGCACTCTGGATTCTATTCCTGACCATTGTTGCAATCGGTCTACTGACCTGGTTCTTTTATCGAACATCTTTAGGGTTGTCGATGCGTGCTGTTGCCTCTAATCCAACCGCAGCAGCTGTGGTCGGAATACCTGCTGGTCGAGTACGACTGACCAGTTACGCCATTGCTGGAGCACTGGGCGGGCTAGCCGGAGTGCTGGTGACTCCGATCACAACTCTCAGCTATGATGTGGGTGTTTTACTCGGACTCAAAGGGTTCGCCGCCGCCATTCTCGGTGGATTTGGATCGTTCCCCGGAGCGATTCTTGGTGGCCTTGGACTGGGCTTACTTGAATCCCTCTCAGCCGGATATATTTCAAGCGCTTATAAAGATGTGGTTGCCTTTGTGGTATTACTGTTGGTGTTGTTCGTGCGACCTAAAGGGTTGCTGGGGAAATAATTAATTTTAACGGAGAGACGCAGAGCCGGAGAGATTGGAGAGAAAACTTTGTCTGGAGGTTAAAAATCCAAAAAAAGATTGGTCCCCCTCCCTGCAAACTCAGCATTCTCTCCACCTCTGCGTTAAAAGCTTTTGAATTATAAAGGTTAGCAAAATATGAAAGATCAAATTCAACTCTTAATGGGTAATGAAGCCATCGGTCAGGGACTTATTGAAGCTGGTTGCCAGATCGCTGCGGCCTATCCCGGAACCCCTTCAACTGAAATCCTTCAGGCGGTGATCGATCGTCAGAAACAAGCAGTTGAACCGCTCCATATCGAGTGGTCGGTCAATGAAAAAATTGCCTTTGAAGTTGCTCTGGCTGCCAGTTATACCGGCAAACGTTCTGTGGCGATTATGAAACAAGTTGGGCTGAATGTGGCGGCTGATCCCTTCATGCGCACCGCCTACATTGGCGTCAAAGGGGGGATGCTGACCATTGTAGCAGACGATCCGGGTCCACATAGCTCCCAGAATGAGCAGGATACCCGCTTGTTCTGTCTACAGGCGCGGGTTCCGGTGATTGATCCAGCCAGTCCGGCAGAGGCGAAGGATTTAATCGAATCAGCATTTGAATTATCGGAAAAATATGAAACCAATATAGTTTTGCGCCCAACCACCCGTATCTGCCATTCACGGCAAAATGTCTCCATTTCTGAGCCGATAACACTTGGGCGACAGGCAAATTTTGAATTGGATACCCCCCGTTGGGCAGCAACCCCCGCTTTTCTTCCGGCTCTACATCGAAAGTTAAATGCCAACCTTGAAAAGATTGCTGTCGAACCTGATTGGCAACCACGCTGGACTTCGGGAGACAACAGCCAACCACGGACTGCTTTGATTGCTTCCGGGATTGTTTATGGCAATCTGGTTGATTTACTTGAAGAATTGAACCTCAGCAATAAAATCGACCTATATCAGGTATTGATGCCTTATCCACTCAATCCAGATTTTTCCAAAAAAATACATGAAAAGTATGATCACATCCTGATTCTGGAAGAAACCTATCCAGTTATTGAGCTGCAACTGGCTCATCCCGGTGCAGCTGGCAAACAAAACGGTCCGGTTCCGCGTGAGGGAGAACTGACACCGGACGTCATCCACCAGGCTCTGGCTGCTTTTCTTGATCTTGCTCCTGCAGAAGAGAAACCGGAAGAACGGCGTGGACAACGACCCTCACTCTGCCCTGGTTGTTCACATCGTGCTGCCTTTTACAGCATCAAAAAGTGTTTTCCGACAGGAATTTATCCTTCTGATATCGGTTGTTACACTTTGGGGATGAATCTGGGAGCAGTCCATACGGTTCACTGTATGGGAGCTTGTATCAGTCAGGGAGCAGGCTTTTATCAGGCCTATCAACAGGATGAAGGAGAATTTCCTACTGTTGTCGTCACTATTGGCGATTCAACTTTTTTCCACGCTGGAATTCCCGCGCTGATTAATGCCGTCATCCAGCAAACCCGCATGATCATTGTGATCCTCGATAATGCCACTGCTGCCATGACCGGTGGACAACCGGTACCACACATGGGAATTGCCGCCGGAGATAAACCAACCAAAGCTGTTGCTATTGAACCTCTGATCAAAGCAAGTGGTGTTGATTTTATGGAAGTCTGCAACCCTTATGACAATGAAAGGTTCGAGAGTTTACTGAAAAAGGCTGATGAGTATATACGCAGCCCGGAAGGGGGAGTTGCGGTATTGATTGCCCGCCACGGTTGCATTATGGATCCGCTGGTACGCAAAGCTCAAGATTCATTTCTGATCACGATTAACGAAAGTTGTATCGGTTGCCGAATCTGTGTTGATAAATTTGAGTGCTCGGCTCTATTTATGGATAGGGAGAACAAATTCGCGGTCGTTGATCAGGATCGCTGTATTGGCTGTGGAACCTGTATCCCGGTCTGTCCGGTCGCCGCCATCGTCAAACAGGAGAAGTCATGAAACAGCAGATTATTGTCAGTGGTATCGGCGGGCAAGGGGTGCTGTTTCTAACCCGGGTAATTGCGCAGATTGCAGTAAATCAAGGGATTCCCGTACTGACATCGGAAACCCACGGCATGGCACAACGTGGTGGAACTGTTCTTTCAACCATCAAAATTGGTAATTTTTCCAGTCCATTGATCCGCACCGCCCAAGCCGATCTGGGGATATTTCTCTGGGAAGCTAATCTTCCGGTGCATCGTCCTCTATTAAAAACCGCTGGAAAAATATTGATTAACACGGACAAAGATGGCGAAGGGATCAGGATCGATGCCGCAAAGATTGCCCGTCAGCTGGGAAATGCGGTTCTTTTAAACCTGCTTCTGTTAGGAGTTGCGGTCAACCACAAAGCTCTGATCTGCACAGCGGAAGAGTGTGAAGCTGCCATTAAACAGCTGGCACCAGCCCGATTTACAGGTCAAAACTTAGCGGCTTTCCACATGGGATTGAGCAGTTCTACCTAAAGATCGTGTCTCCAAAAATATCAAAAACGCACCAGCAGACCACCAAAGGGTCCGGAAAACTTGGTTTCGACAAAGACATCATCTTCATCAATTTTTAAATCAAAATATCGCACTCCGGCATAGAGCCCAACCATGGGATAGGGTGAAAACTCCAGTTGTGCCTCGGCATCCAGAAAGTGATTGCCGTCAAATTCCATGTAACCAATTCGCCCGGCAATACCGAGGAAGTCGGCCAGGGCGATCCGGGTGCGGACACCAAGGGTCGGAATCGGTACAGTGCCAGATTCAGATTCAACAAAGTCTTGGGTCAGATCATGAAAGGTGACATCCACATCGGCAATTTTAACCGCCAATTCAAGTCCCAGTTGAAAACGGGTTGGTAGGTCATCAAAGTTGATCAAATAGTAAGTGTAGCCAATATCGTAGAGATTGATGTCCAGATCTGTTTTTACGGTATCATCCACGCTGAAATCTTTACCATTAAACTGTCCCGAAACACTCAAGATCCCAGTTCCGGAAAAACTGATCGGCAGGTAATTGAATGAAAGCTGGGAGCTCCCCCACTTTAAAGCAATTTCTGCGGTTAGATTTTCACTGTCATCCAGGTTTAAATCTCTCTCCAAGTCAACTTTCTGTCCAATACCATCAACCGTTCCTGCAAGAGAACCTTCCGGGCTGAGTAATTGATACCCCCCTTTTAGAGAAAAGAGTTCAGCGGCAAATACGGTGGCAGAGAACAACAACAAAACAGCAATCAGGGGTAAAACTTTCCATTTGTTGAGCATGACAATCTCCTTTTGAAATGTCAAAAATTATTTGCAAAGGCTAACAGAGATCGTTTTTAATGTCATTGATTCTAATTTGTTTTTATCCAGGAATCCGTCAGATAATTTGAAACTGGATATCAATCTTGAAAAAGTGTTATGATGACCAATCAGGTCATAGTTTCGGACAGAAGTGTCCGAGAATGAAAGGAGACAGGACATGAACAGGAGACAAGCTCTTGTATTTATAACGGCTCAGACAAGCTTTTTCTGGCTGGCAGTCAATGGATTTGCTGCGAATGCTAATAAATCCAACCGTAAGATGATGACAAATAAACAGATCAAAGTCTATTCAGCAGAGCAAGGGGACTACATTCTAACCGATAAAATGATGAGAAGTGAATCTGAATGGAAAAAGTTACTGACATCGGAGCAGTATCATGTCCTGCGTGAAGAAGGGACGGAACGAGCTTTCACTGGAAGACTCTTGAAGAATAAGGAACATGGGGTCTATCGTTGTGCCGCCTGCGGGAACGACCTGTACCTTTCCGGGAGTAAGTTCGATTCTGGAACCGGGTGGCCAAGTTTCTATGAACCGATTGCTAAAGAAAATATCTTAATCCGGAAGGATCGCAGCTTTTTTGTAACCCGTAATGAGCTGATCTGTAGTCGCTGTGAATCCCATCTGGGGCATGTTTTTGATGACGGCCCACCACCAACCGGCAAGCGCCATTGTATTAATTCGATATCACTGAAATTTCATAAATTGAATCAATAGATATCTTTCAGGAGTGAATCATGCAAAAAATTCTTATTCTACTCTTCTTCCTGCTGGCACCGCTGGCAAATAATACTTTTGCAGCAACCGACCGGGCTATTTTTGCTGGTGGCTGTTTCTGGTGCATGGAATCCCCATTTGAAAAATTGACTGGGGTCAGTGAAGTCATCTCCGGTTATACTGGTGGGACAAAGCTGAATCCAACCTATCAGGAGGTTTCTGCCGGAGGAACTGGCCACACTGAGGCAGTTGAAGTTTATTATGATCCTCAACTGGTTTCCTATGAAAAATTGCTTGAGGTGTTCTGGATGCAGATTGATCCAACCGATGCTGGCGGGCAGTTTGTTGATCGTGGTAACCAATACCGCAGTGGTATTTTTTATCTTGATGCCAAGCAGAAGCGTTTGGCAGAAGAATCAAAACAGAAGCTGGCTGAAACTGGGCGTTTTAATAAACCACTTGTAACCGAAATAACCTCGGCAGGAAAATTTTATCCTGCGGAAGAATATCATCAGGATTATCACTCAAAGAATCCTCTGCGCTATTGGTACTATCGGGGTGGTTCCGGACGAGATGATTTTCTCGATAAGGTATGGGGGAAGGATCGCTAAGAGTTATGACACAAAGGGGATCGACGCTAAGAATCAGTCCCCCTTTCGTGATTATCTAACTTTTTTCCGCCCCTTCGGTACTCTCTTTCGCCGGGTTCTTTTTTCGAGAATTTCGACAGGAGCTTCAGCTTGCAGCTCTTCTTTGGTCTTTGCCGCAGCAACATGAATACAACGATCAATCAGACGGGTTCCATCGAGCATATTGATTGCGTCCTTGGTTTCGGCAGCGTTGGACATGCAGACAAAGGCGACCCCTTTAAATTGTCCGTTACGTTGATCGGTCACCATATTTATGGAGCGAACTTTGCCACAAACCGAAAAAAGTTTATGCAGGTCTTCCTCGGTCACCTCAAAAGAAATATCTGTCACAAAAATATCTTTAATTTTAGATTTGGCTCTCATTTCAGTTCCATCCCTTTCTCAAAGGCTCCCGGCTGTTCTCCAGGCCGTTCCAGGGAAATTTGCCCCAGTTTTCCAGCTCTCAGTTCACGTAATAGCAATTCTGCTGCCCGATGCAGATCAACATCTCCCCCTTTAATCAGGCAACCACGGCGGCGACCGATCTCTGCAACAATTCCCAGCGGGGTCTCCGGTAATGTGGATAGATTATAGCGTTGCAGCAACAAGGCTGGATATTTCTCAGCTAGGTATTGAGCCGAGGTTAAGCCGACTTCAAAAGTGTCATAGGCATTATCACCAATAGCGCCACTTGCGGCAAGCCGACCAGCTCCCGCCAGATTATCCAGCACCGGCCAGAGGAGTCCCGGGGTATCGGAGAGGAGAATGCCGTTGCGCAGATCAATCTGTTGGGGACAGGTGGTAATGGCCGGTTTGTCACCAACACGGGCAATTTTTTTCCCGGCAAGGGTATTGATCAAGGTTGATTTACCAACATTGGGAATTCCAACCACCAGAACCCGCAGTGGTTTTTTTGCTTTAGTCCGTGCCGGAAGAAGTTTGCGGCACAACTTAGGAATCAATCCGGCATCGCGGCGACTGGTCGCTTCAATTGGAATAGCTTTGACCTCTTGCTTTTTCTCAAGAAATTGTACCCATTTTTTAGTCACAGAGGAATCGGCAAGGTCACTTTTATTGAGGACTTTGATGCAAGGCTTGTCACCGCGCAACCGCTCCAATAGAGGATTAGCACTACTAGCCGGAAGCCGGGCATCGAGAACCTCAATCACCAGGTCTATTTTCGGCAGGATCTCAATAATCTGTGCCCGGGCTTTTTTCATGTGCCCTGGATACCAGTCAATAATCATTTATGCTCTTTCGTAGGGGCGCTGCTTGCCGCGCCCAAGGTTGTCAAAAAAGGGCGCGGCAAGCAGCGCCCCTACATTTATTCTTGAATCAACCACGCGTTTTCTGGATCAGCGCCAAATCAGCCAACACCAGTGCTGCCATGGTTTCAACAATCGGCACCGCTCTGGGAACGACGCAGGGATCGTGACGTCCTTTAGCTTCGAGGGTTGTTTCCGCTCCGGAATAATCGACTGTTTGTTGTGCTTGCCCAATCGTTGCCGGGGGTTTGAATGCTACGCGAAAATAGACAGATTCTCCATTGGAAATACCACCCTGCACACCACCGCTATTATTGGTTATCGTGCCCAGTTGATCTCCCTTTTTAACAAAGGGATCATTGTGCAAAGAACCACGCATCCGGGCACCGGAAAAGCCGGAACCGATTTCAAAACCCTTGGTTGCCGGAAGCGACAGCATGGCATGAGCCAGTTTTGCTTCCAAACGATCAAAGACCGGTTCTCCCAGTCCAACAGGAAGATTGCGGCAGACACAGCTGACCACTCCACCGATCGAATCTTGAGCCTCACGGACTGCGACAATCTCAGCAGTCATTTTTTCTGCAGCTTGAGGATCGGGACAGCGGATTGCGTTGCTATCAACTTGTACCCGGGTGAGCGTTTCCATATCAACATTGTCGCTATCGTAGTCGCCAACAGAGCTGACCCAGGCGACGATTTCGATCCCATACTCTTCCCGCAGATATTTTTCAGCAATAGCTCCCGCCGCAACCCGACCGATGGTCTCTCTGGCGCTGGAACGACCACCGCCGCTGGATGCGTGAATACCGTATTTTTGCTGGTAAGTGTAATCGGCATGCGAGGGGCGTGGAATCTGGCTCATTGAGCCATAATCGTTTGGCCGCTGATCCTTATTATTAACCAGCATGCCGATGGGGGTGCCAAGGGTCAGACCATTTTCAATCCCGGAGAGGATTTTGACCTGATCCGCTTCGTTGCGCTCAGTACCGAGTTTGTTACCACCCGGTCTGCGGCGATCAAGCTGAACCTGAATATCGACTGCTGACAATGACATGCGTGGCGGAACCCCATCGACAACTACGCCGACACCAGCGCAATGGGATTCGCCAAAAGTGCTGATTCTGAATATACGACCAAAACTGCTCGACATTTTTATTCCTCTACTTAATCAGGGCAAATGAAAATACCGTTGGAAGCATAGCAGAAAACCGTGATCAGGGCTATTTTGTCTATTGCCGCAATAATTGCAGGAGACCCTGCAGCAGCACTGTTGGGGTGGGAGGGCAACCAGGAATGATAGCATCAACCGGAATTACGTTAGAGACGGGGCCACAACTGGCATAAGATGTCCCAAATTCCCCACCATGACCGGCACAGTCTCCCATGGCAACAACCAATTTTGGAGCAGGGATTGCTGCATAAGTCCGCTTAAGAGCTTCCTGCATGTGCCGGGAAACCACCCCGGTGACCAACAGAAGATCAGCATGCCGTGGTGAGGCGACAAAATGAATCCCAAAACGTTCGATATCGTAAAAACTATTGTTGGCGGCATGCATTTCCAGCTCACAACCGTTGCAGGAACCGGCATCAACCATACGAATCGCTAAAGAACCGCTGAAGTGAGCGGCAATCTCTTTTTGACAGGCAGCACCAAGTTCGACAACCGGAGCGTCAGGCATGGGAAAAGGTTCGGTCACACACCCAGTGCGACGAATTTTATTATAAATACGAAACATAAAAACTCTCTATGCTCAATCAGAAAAACGTTAAACCAGCAAGAAAAAATGAATCAGATAGCTAAGCAAAAATTTTGTCCCACAAGGCGTAGTGATTTTTCAAGGGCGAAGGCATACATGGTATGTCAAGGTCTTGAAAAATCACTGCAACACCGTGGGACGGACTTTTTGCAACGCTATCATTATAGATCATGTCCCGAATAGGAACCATTGACCGATTTATTGCACACCGGAAAATCAGGAACAATCACACCATCCAACATCATTTCCAACGCCTGCCAGGTCAACCAGCTGGGATCACGAGGAAAGTAGCGCAAAATTTTACCTTGATCATCAAGCCGCACGTAGGCAAGGGTTTCTCCTCGCCACCCCTCTACCAGCCCAATCCCCTCAACTTCTCGACCAGGCAGCGAACAATCGACGCTTAACAAACCCTCCGGGAGCTGGTTTAATAATTTAGATAACAGCTCGAGAGAAATAAGAATTTCTTCTCCACGCACTCTCATCCGTTTGATCAAATCCCCTTCGCTAAATGCTGGAACTTTGACATCAAGCTGATCATAAGGGGCATAAGGGGCATCTCGCCGGAGGTCATCCTGAAGGTTACTGGCACGACCAACATAACCGACCGCCCCAAGCCGTTGTGCATCTGCCGTTGTCAGGAAAGCATAATCACGCAAACGATCTTGTAAACTGGGGCATTCGAGCAACAGTGGGAGTAATTCTTCAACCTCAGGCCTCAACTGCTCAATTTCCTGCTGCAGGTTCAAAATATTATCTTTACTCAGATCGACGCTGACCCCGCCAGGAACAAGCAGATCCATCAACAGGCGATGACCGAATATAAGCTGATTCTGGCGCTGCCAAAGCTCCCGTAATCGAGACATCTGGTACTGTGCAAAAGCAAAACCAACATCGTTACAAATTGCGCCGATATCCCCCAAGTGGTTGGCAATTCTCTCCCGTTCCGAGAGTATCGCTCGCAAACTGAGAGCCCTGGGTGGGAGATTGATCTCTAATGCCCGTTCAATGGCTTGGCAAGCGGCCCAGCTATGGGTGACAGTACTGTCGCCGGAAACTCGACCGGCCAAACGGATCAAACCATCCAGATCTCGACCGACAGCAATTTTTTCAATCCCCTTATGAACATAGCCAAGGCGTTCCTCCAAGCACAGAATATTTTCACCCATCGCCTGAAAACGAAAATGACCAGGCTCAATGATTCCTGCGTGAACCGGACCAACCGGAATCTGGTAGACTCCTTCTCCGTCAACTGCGGGAAAAGGATAATTATTATCCGGTTTGGTGTTCTCAACTGGATTTCCTGCAACGGGAAATGTCTGCCGCAAAGGAAAATCTGTTTCCAACCATGCCTGGTGACGAATCCAGCGACGGTTATCCTTTTTCTCTTGAAAACGAACCCCAAACATATCTTGCAGATAGCGTTCCGGGCGGCTTGCCGCAATAAAAAAATCCGCCTGGGAGGGTAATTCTGGCGACCCTTCAGTCACCTCAGTTTGCAACAGCAGATGTCCGTCAACACCAAACAGGAGTGCCCTGATAATAATCTTTGGTGGTCTATGATCCCCCCAAACCGCAGACCAGCGTAACTTATTCTGTGCAGCCACCTTTGCGGCAAAACCCCAATCCTTTGACTTCAATCGCAACTGGACTGCCATTCCTGGCAGAGGTTTGTCTTCCTGAATTCTGATCCCAACTGCAGTAAGTCGATCAGCAAAACTTGAAACTTTCCCCCGCGTTGGTTGTTGCTGCGCTATCATAACAACCCCTTGCCAACAACCATAATCGTCGCCTGATCAAGCCAGTTTGCCAGAATATCCGGGATAGAAATGCCCAGCCATAACACCAGAAACAAGTGAAAAATAATTGGTAGCATATTAGCTTTAACCGGGAGTTGACCTTCGGGTGGTTCACCAAAAACCATCGGCTGGACATGCCGAAACAACCCGGCAAAAGCGACTGCCAAACCGATTAAAAGGGGCATGACCAACCATGGCATACTCTCTATCGTTGCCGTGAAGAGTAAAAATTCACTGGTGAAAACCCCAAACGGAGGAAATCCTGCAATTGCTACGGTGCCAATCAAAAAAGTCCAGCCAACAGCTGGCTGGGTTCGGATTAAGCCGCGAATCTCAGAAATTTTCTGCGTTCCAGCAATGTGAGCAGCATGACCAACGGTAATAAAAATAGCTGATTTGGTCAGCGAGTGAACAATCATGTGCAGCAGGGCACCAAAAGTTGCAAGTGGTCCACCGATCCCAAAAGCAAAAGTCATCAGTCCCATATGCTCGATTGAGGAGTAGGAAAACATCCGCTTGATATCCCGCTGATGATGTAACAAAATTCCAGCAACACTGAAAGAGAGCATCCCGAAACCCATCATCATGTAGCTCGGTAGGTGGTTGTTCAGGGCTGGTTCAATCAGCATTTTATAGCGAACGACCGCATAGAGGGCGACGTTCAACAGTAACCCGGAAAGGATTGCTGACATGGGTGTTGGCCCCTCGGAATGAGCGTCAGGTAACCAATTATGCAATGGCACCAAACCGATTTTTGTCCCATAGCCAACTAGCAAGAAAACAAAAGCTAACATTAATACCGTTGGCTCAAGTTGATCAGAATGATCTTTCAATACACTCCAGAGCAGAGTGCTTTCTTCTCCAGGGAAAATTTTTTCAGCAGCAAAATAGACTAGCACCGTACCGAATAATGCCTGGGCGATTCCAACGCCACAAAGGATGAAATATTTCCATCCCGCTTCTATCGATTCTGGGGTTCGATAGAGGGAGACCAGTAGCACCGTTGCCAGGGTCGCTCCCTCAACAGCGACCCAGAGGATTCCCAGATTATTAGTCGATAATGCCACCAACATGGTAAGCAAAAACCCTTGAAACATCGAATGATAAAGGCGCATTCGACCAGCATCAACCCGACCAATCTTTAGTTCATATGCCATATAGGGACGACTAAAAATCGAGGTTGTTAAACCAACCAGAGCATTAACCAGAATCAAATAAACGTTAAAGGCATCAATATAGAAAAGCTGACCCGGTGTAATCATAAATCCGTTGGTAAAAACATCGATGGCTAATTGCAATGAGGTCAAAAAGGTAGCAAAGCACACCAGCAGATTAAGAGTCCCGGCATGCTTCCAATGGCCAATCGCACCGAACACCAGCATTGCGCCAAAGGGAATCAGCAAAGTCGCATAGAGAGCAATCATCGATCAACCTCATGTAACCGGTTGAGGTGATCCACATCAAGGGAACCAATACCGGCTCTAATTTGAAAGAAAAAGATGCCAAAAAGAACCGCTGCGACCAGAACATCAAAAGCAATTCCTAATTCAACAACCATCGGCATACCATAAGTCGATACAACAGCAGCAAAAAAAAGACCATTTTCCATGGACATAAAACCAACCACCTGAGCAACTGCTTTACGGCGGGTAATCATCATCAACATCCCCAGTAATATGACTGCCAGGGAGATGGCAATAGTATTCCGGGTTGCAAGGTCGGAAAGCTCACGGATTGGCAAAGCAACATAGTAACTGAACAGAACCAGTGCTCCTCCGGCAATCATAATCATCGAAGGACCGCCAACATTTTCAACATCGCGACGAATATCCAACCGCCTGACCAGGCGGCGTAATAGCCAGGGAACAAAAAAAACCTTAAGCGCTAAAGTCATTCCGGCAGAGATATACAAATGGTATCTTCCAGAACTTTGGGCGATCAAGCAGGTGCCCAAAAACAGGAGAAAACCCTGCGAGGCAAAGGTATTGATCAAGCTGATAATCCGTGACTGAGCCAAAAGGAGAAAGGAGGTCAACAAAATCATTGCCGAAAGGGTCAGTATCAATTGCTCCATCAAGGACAGTTGGGCATAACTCATTTCAATTGATCTCCAGAATGACATGACTCAACATCCCAAGCAGGCAGAGAATGAATGCCAGCCCCAGGTACTGAGGAACACGGAAAAAACGCATTTTAGCTAATCCTGTTTCCATAATAGCCAAGCTGAGTCCTAACAGGAAAAGTTTGAGAAATAGACTGAGAAAACCAATCAATAGAGGCAGGGGAGCGAAACTGTCAGCTATCCCCCAAGGAAAGAAGATATCTCCCAGTAACATGCCATAGATCATCAACTTGAGCATGGCTCCCCACTCCATCAAGGCTAAGTGCCGTCCGGTGTATTCGAGAATCATCGCTTCATGAACCATTGTCAGCTCAAGGTGAGTGGCTGGATTGTCAATCGGAATTCTCCCCGTTTCAGCAACGGCAACCAGAAGTAATCCCATAGCAGAAAAAACAAAGGAAGGGTACAACTGCAGCGGCTGTTCCAGAAGATAGCGGGTCATACTTGCTAAATTGGTGCTATGCACAGTCATGGCCATGGTAAAAACACCCATTAACATGGCCGGTTCAGCAAGCGATGAAATCGTCATTTCCCGGGAGGAACCCATTCCGCCAAATGCCGTTCCAACATCCATCCCGGCTAAAGCGAGAAAGAAACGGCCTAAAGCAAAAAAACCAACCAAAACTATGACATCTGCAATCGCAGCGGTTGGAAGTCCAATGGCAAACATAGGAACGACAGAACCTGCCAACACGGTCACGCCAAATACAATATAAGGGGCAACCCGAAAAATCGGGCTGGCCGATTCAGCCAGAACAACCTCTTTTTTAAAAAGTTTAAATAAATCTCGGTAAGGTTGCCAGGGTGGTGCCCCTTGACGTGACTGAAGTTTGCACTTAATCCACTTAACCCAGCCGGTGAGAAGTGGTGCGCACAACAGCAGTAGGGAGGTTTGAACAATCGCCAATATCCAGCCATTCATAGTGAAACCACCCAGAGTAAGAATAAAAGGGTGAAAAAGGAGTAAACCAGGTAAACACGAATATTACCTCCCTGAATCAATGCTGCCCGTTTTGCCGTCGCTAACAGAAGCCGACCAATCGGCTGATATATTTTTAACCAAGCCCAATCACCAACCTTGAGCTGATAACGTCCACCCGGGGCATTCTCACCAGGTTGCTGATAATTTTCTGCAATGAACCAGACAGGTCGAAAAATTCTTCGGATCGGCATGGTAAAAGAGGTTGCTGTATATTGCATGCGTGCATTGAGAGAACCAAAACCACAGTCCCAAGCTGGAGCGATACGAATTTCCATTTTTTTCCGCCGTGGATGAAGCCAGAGCCAGACAATCAACCAGGCGCTGCCGATCCCCAGAAAAACCATCGGAGCCCCGTAGGATGCAACATCCGAGGAAACCGGGGTCAGCCAGAGCCAGCCATGAGAAGTCGCCATTGGCATCCCTGCTGGCAGTAGGATTTGGGCAATATTTTCTATCTGACTGACAGTCCAGGTCGGGAAAACACCAAAAAACAGGCAGAGCGCCGCGAGCAGTATTTGACTTAATTGGGGGCCGTAAGCGGTTTCAGTTGCTTCAGCACAATTCTGACTACGTGGCAGCCCCAGAAAACACACCCCATAGACCTTAACAAAACAAGCTGCCGCCAAAGCACCAGTCAATGCCAGCACTGCAGCAGAGATGGGAATGAGTGCCGTGAGGATATGGTTTGTCAGAATGGTTCCCTGAAGTGCCGTTTGAAATGTCAGCCATTCCGAGACAAATCCGTTGAAGGGTGGTAAAGCTGAAATACTGATACAACCAATCAAAAAACAAAAGGCGGTAACCGGCATTCGTTTAATCAGTCCACCCATTTTTTCCAGATTATGCTCGCGGCTCTGTTGGAGGATTGCTCCCGCACCGAGGAAAAGGAGACTTTTAAACAGGGCATGATTAAGACAGTGATACAGGGCAGCAATCAGTCCCAAAGCGGCAAGTTCTGGATGGTTCGTTCCGGCAAAGATCATCGACAGACCAAGACCCATATAGATAATACCAATATTTTCTACACTGTGGTATGCCAGCAAGCGTTTCAGATCATGTTGCATCAAGGCATAGAGGACACCAAGAATCGCTGAGATACAACCTATGGATAAAACCACGACACCCCACTGCCAGTAAATATTGCCAAGCAGATCATAAACAAACCTGATAAAGCCGTAGATTGCCACCTTCAACATCACTCCAGACATCAAAGCTGAAATATGTGAAGGAGCAACTGGATGGGCTTGCGGTAACCAGACATGCAGAGGGACAATTCCAGCTTTCATCCCGAAACCGATCAGTGCCAGAACAAACGCCAGTGATGACCATGCGGGAGAAAGCTCAACCGCTTGCATGGACGAAAAGTCAAATGCACCGGAAAAGCTAGCCAACACACCATATCCAAGGAGAATAAATAACCCGCCAATCTGTGCCATAAGAAGATAGATAAAAGCGGCACGCCGATTGGTTTCATTTTGATGCTGATAGGCCACCAGAAAATAACTGCTGACAGACATCAGCTCCCACGCAATCATAAATGAGAAAGCATCATCGGCAAGCATCACCAGATCCATTCCCACAACAAATAATCCGGTAAATAATGTTAAGGGGAGAAGTGGCTGGGATCCCTGTTGGTATTCACGAACATAAGCCGGGCCATAAATTGCGGCCATCAAGCTGATGAGGCTCACCAAAAAAAGAAAGAAACCGGAGAGGGGATCAAGATGCAAATGACAATGGAGCCACGGGAGTCCAATCGGAAGTTCAGCACTTATATCAACCTTGCCAAGCAGTGCCATTCCCCCGCCCAAAACTCCGAAAAAGCCAGAAATTCCCAACAGAATGAAAGCAACAAGTTTACTGGCAACAGTGCTGCGACAAAATAGAATCGGCAATACAGCTGAACCAAATGCTGCGACAATTGCCAAATAGACAAGATTTAATGCCATGCCTTACTTCTCCTACAAAGCCAGTCAAACAGGTTTCAATCCTTTTTCCGCCTTGCGTAAGGTTGAAAAAATTATTTCGCGATTCTCTTGTTGCAATAATGAACTCTTGAACATTTTATTTTTCAACAAAAAACCTAAGCTAGAAAGCAGGTGTAAATGAGTTTTCTGAGTTGGGGCAAGCGGGGTAAAAAGGATGTTGACCGGAAGTCCATCAAGCGACTGGAAATCAACAGGATTTTCCAGAAAAAAAAGGGTGACCGATGGGCGAACCACCTGGGTAAAGAGTGGCACCCGCAGATGGGGGATAGCAATTCCGTCACCAATAGCAGTTGATGCCGATTTTTCCCGCTCAACCAAAGCTCGGGCTAGATATTTCTGATCCGTATCATCAGGAAGACGTAAATGGACAGAAACTTGGGTCAAAACCTCATCGCGGGTTTTTCCATCAATTCGATAAAACACCCCGCCATTCTCTAATGCCTCACTGAAGAGTGGCATGGGTAGCTTGTCAATCTCTGGTTCATTGAATGCTTCCGGGGAAACTTCCATATGCTTCGACGTGGCCCATTCCAGAAGTTCAGAACGATTGAAACGGTGTTGTCCCTGCATTCGATAAGCAGGAATTGCTGCCTGCTTGATCCAGCGATAGATAGATTTTTCTGAAACCTGTAACAGACGGGCAGCATCTTTGACAGAAAGGTTCATTTCCTCCCCCATTTAGACATTTATGGACATAATTAACTATTTCAGAAAAATGTCAAGGCTAAAGATATTTGAGAATAATATTTTAGGGTTTTTTATGTTAAAGTTCACATTCGGAGGTATTACAAATGGCAGATGTCACTAAATTTCTTAGCGGAATTGAAGCTTTTCAGCAGCAACACTTTGGTGAAAATCCAGAACTTGCCAATACCTTGGTAAATGGACAAAAACCTCAAGCCCTCTTGATTGGTTGTTGTGATTCCAGGGTTGATCCAGCCCTATTAATGGACTGCGACCTTGGGGATTTATTTATTTTACGGAACATTGCTAACCTTGTTCCCCCTTATCTGAAAAACGATGATTATCACGGTGTTAGCTCCTCTCTTGAATATGCAGTTTGTTATCTCGAGGTTTCAGATATTATCGTGCTGGGTCATTCAGGCTGTGGAGGAATCGCTGCATTGATGGGATCTGCCAAAGGTGAAGAAGCAGGGGAGTTTATTGGCAAGTGGGTCAATATTGCGGCAAAGGCTCGGGATAAAGTTTTACAGGAAATGCCAAATGAAACGCCGGAAAATCAGGCGCGAGCCTGTGAAAAAGAAGCAATTCTGGTCTCGTTAAGAAACCTGATGACCTTCCCTTGGGTCAAAGAGAGAGTCGCTAAGGGGCAACTAAGCCTGCACGGCTGGTATTATAATATGGGAACTGGACAACTAAGACATTACAACCAATTAACTGGAGAATTTGAAATTCTGGTTAAGCACTACGCCCCTAACCAGCCTCAAGCCCAAGAAGACTTATAAATAACTTTCCTGCCAGATCTGTTTGCTCACTTTCTCAAGATAAAACTGTCCCCGCACGGGGCTGTCCCAGGCTTTTGCGGTGCAAACCAGCGTAGTTCTTCGTGGCTCGTAAACTTTCGGGACAGCTCCCGATGGATCTGGGGACAGTCCCAAGTTTACTGCAAGAATACTTAAACAAGCGCCATTCAGGACTGTAGCAAAACAGGTAATTCTCACAGAGATTCATCTATCCTGCCGATATCTGACCATTTGACCCTGTTTTGGTAACAGGTTTAAATCGGTTGCGTGGCAATGTTTGTCCTAACAGGCAAAAGACTTTGCCAAAAATATTTACATAACTTTACACGATCCTCACAGCTCTTAACCCACACTTCAGATTCTTTTCTCTATAGTCAGATCATCAAAAATAAATGGGCGATACCCGCATTACCCAAAGAGAAAACGAAAACAATTTTCATTTACAACATAGACCAACAAGACACCTTTGGATTTCAGAAAAAGTGAGGATGGATTATGTCCGTAGTTGTTGCAGAACAGTTAATTAAAACCTATGTCGCCGGTGATATCAAGGTTGAGGCAATCCGTGGGGTCGATTTTACTATTGAACCGGCCTCTTTTGTCTCCTTTATTGGCCCTTCGGGGAGCGGCAAAACAACCCTGTTGAATATGATCGGCTGCCTCGACCCTCCTACTGCAGGGAAGCTGCAGGTTGTCGGGCAGGACATCACCAACCTGAACCGCCAGGATGCAGCCCGTTTCCGCGGTGAGCATATCGGCTTTGTCTTTCAGGACTTCAACCTGATCCCGGTCTTAACCGTTTTTGAAAATGTCGAATACCCGTTACAGATGGTGCAAAATTGGCCAACTGCAAAGCGAAAAAGGCGGGTTATGGAAATGTTGGAAGCGGTTGGAATGGCTGACCAGGCACGTAAATACCCCAGCCAGATCTCTGGTGGGCAAAAGCAGCGGGTTGCAGTAGCTAGAGCCTTGGTAACCAACGCTAAGCTGGTACTGGCCGATGAACCAACAGCTAATCTGGATAAGGAAACGGCAAACATGGTTATCGATCTGATGAAGAAAATGCGCGATGAATTTAAGACGTCCTTTGTTTTTTCCACTCATGACCCACGCATTGTTGATAATGTCGAAATCACCTTTGCACTCGACGATGGCACATTGCACAGGCTGGAAACGTCTGCGGGAGGCGCTCATGTTTAATATTTTTAAACTTGCCACGCGAAACCTGTTTCGTTACAAGCGGAGAACGTTGCTGACCTCCACTTTGATCACGCTGGGAGTAGTCTCGGTACTGTTGTTTATCTCCATCTCCGGCTCCTTTAAAGCATTGATGGTCGGACAGATCACCGATTCTATGCTCGGACATATCCAGATCCATAAGAAAGGTTACCTTGCATCGATTGACAGTTTACCGCTGAACCGCAACCTGACCAGAAAACAGATCGATAAAGTTGTGCAGGTTCTTGCTGAAGAGGATGCGGTAGAAGCCTATTCCATGCGAATCAAGCTGGGGGCAATGTTCAGCAATTTTATCGAGACAACCAATATCCGCTTAAACGCTGTCACCCCGGCGGATGAAATGAAGACAGCCCCCTTACTCACTGATCGTATTCTCGAAGGAGAAAAGGAGAATCTTCTCAAGGCTGGTGAAATTCTGATTCCTGAACTGATTTCTAAAGGGATGAAGGTCAAGGTCGGCGACGGGATTGTCCTGGTGGCTAACAACAAGGATGGTTCGGTCAATGGTCAGAACTTTATGGTGCGCGGAATTCTGGAAGGCATTTCCGGCCCGGGTGGACGTGACGGTATGATCCACATTAACGACGCCAGATCCCTGCTTAGAATTGAAGCTGCGGAGGTCAGTGAAATCGCTATTCGACTGAAAGATATAGATCAGCTACCCGCTGTCTTTACCAGTCTGCAGGAAAAACTTGGTTCGATGAAAAATAAGCAGGGAATGCCGGTTTTTGAAGTTCACACCTGGGAGAAGATCTCTCCCTTCTTCAATATTGCCAAGATGATTGATCTGATGACCTTCTTCATCAAGATCATGCTCGTTGCTATTGTGCTGGTCAGTATTATGAATGTAATGGTTATGGCTGTTTACGAACGGATCAACGAAATCGGCACCATCGCTGCTATTGGGACACTGCCAAATAAAATCCTCGGTCTCTTTGTTGTCGAAGGCTTTCTGATGGGAGTTCTGGGAACTGCTGCCGGTACGGCAATCAGTCTGATCAGTATCGCAATTATGAATGCAACACAGATCCGTTTTGATTTTGGCCGCCAGACCGGACTGCTTCTTTCGCCAACAATCGGGGCAACAGATGTGATTTTGGTCGTCGTCATTGTTATTGCAATTGCGGTTATTGCCAGTTTGCAACCAGCCTGGAAAGCGGCCAAAATGGATCCGATTACTGCGCTTAAACATGTTTAAAGAAAGGGACGCAACATGCTAGTAAAAATATATTCTTCTCCCCTGAAGGTGCTCTTTTTTTTCCTCTTAAGTATTGGCTATCTGACTCTGATAGCTCCGGGACAGGCATCAGCCCTCGATGGTACGGCGATCCTGCTACAGGTGGATAAAAATCTGAACCCGGAATCTTATGAGATGTATCGTAAACTAATTAATATTGAACCAGACGGCACTAAAAAAGAATTCGTCCTCTACTCGGTGAAAAAAGGACAGAATAAAATGGTTGCCCTGTTCCTTTCACCGGCGAGTGAAAAGGGGCGCTCCACTTTGCGCCTGAATGACAACATGTGGCTCTATATCCCGAACGTTGGTAAACCGATCAGGATCACAAGTCTACAATCGGTGGTTGGTGGCGTATTCAATAACTCTGATATCCTGCGTCTTGATTACAGTACCGAATATGATGTGGTAAGCATAACTGAAGAGGGTGACTTTTACCTGCTTGAGTTGAAAGCAAAGTCAAATACTATCGCCTATGATACGCTGAAAATGAGTGTTGACAAGAAAGCGCTGGTGCCAACAACCATCGAGTGTTTTGCTTCCAGCGGCATGTTGATAAAAACCCTCTACTACAAAGAGCCGAAAGATTTCGGCAACGGAATAATTCGTCCCTCGGTGTTAGAAACCGACAGCCCCCTCTACAAAGGCTATAAGTCGGCGATGATCTACGCTAAAATAAAGCAGAAGGAACTGGCAGATGAAGTTTTTTCGCTCAATTACCTGTCGCGGGTTGATGAGCTGCGCTAAAATTTATCTTTGGATGATCAAATACAGATAAGTCGCCTATGATTTTGTTACAAAAGATATTTGTTTTGACCTGCTTCTATCTCCTTTTAGGATTGGGATTATCTATTCCATCTGTAACGCTGGCGGAGGACTATAACTTCAATCTCGATGAATTCGAAAAAAAGAGTTTTTCGTGGGGTGGCTATGCCGAACTGAAATTGGATCATAACTGGATTAATCGGAATAGCGCTTTTGGTTTACTTGGTTTCTACGATAACCCGCGCTCAGACCTGGATCGACTGACTTCTACCGTTCAATTGGATGGTAACTACAATAAAGGGATGGTTGATTTTAACTGGTTACTACAAGCTTCAGCCGAAAAAGATCAGATAGATTCTGAACAGACTCTGGACATTTTTTCTGCATACGCAAGTATTAAACCAGTTCCGGCAGTGACCTTTGACCTAGGGAAGAAAACCTTTAAATGGGGTAAAGGCTATGCCTGGAATCCGGTTGGATTTATTGATCGTCCAAAAGATCCTAACAACCCGGAAGACGCTCTCGAAGGGTATATCGGGGTCGGTGTTGATCTGATCAAAAGTCTTCCCGGAACATTGCAAACATTAGCATTAACCGGAGTGGTACTGCCGGTGTGGGACGATATCAACGATGATTTCGGCGAGCAAAATCATATCAATCTAGCCGCAAAACTTTATTTTCTCTATCGGGATACCGATATTGATTTAATCTTCTTCACCGGCGACAGTCGTTCAACCAGATACGGAATTGATATTTCCAGAAACCTGGCGACAAACTTTGAGATTCATGCCGAAGTCGCCTATATCCCAAAGCAGAAGATCAGAGTTCTAAATGGATTGGGGGTTCTGGAAAATCATGAAATTACGGCCACCAGCTATCTACTAGGTCTCCGTTATTTAACCAAAAGCGATATCACGACTATTCTTGAATTTTACCATAACGATGCGGGCTACTCTGAAACTGAAATGGATCATTTTTATCAACTGGTCAGCGATGCAAACACACAATATAACCGTACGGGCGATGCTAGCCTTTTCAATCAGGCTGCCATTATCAGCAAAAGTGGATATGCAAAGCCACAGGTGGGACGCAACTACATTTATACCAAAGTGACGCAGAAGGAACCGTTTGATCTGCTCTATTTTACACCAGGGGTAACTGCAATTTTAAACCTTGATGATGAAAGTTATTCCTTGAGTCCCGAAACTGTTTACACTGGTTTCACTAACTGGGAATTGCGGCTGCGCTATTCATACATTGATGGAGGAAGATTTACCGAACACGGTGAAAAACTCAACGAAAGCAAACTGGAATTGCGCTGCCGCTATTATTTTTAACCCTAGATAATGGTCAGATAAGAAGCCAGAAAGATTATTTCAATTCGACAATTTTACCACGTTCGATATGTAACAGGTAAAGTTGCTTGATTGCTTCACCATAGAGGTCAAATCCAGTCGTTCCGGTGACTCCACGATAATCACTGAGATCAACCATCTTTCTCCGAAGATCATTACGATTTCCCACTTCAGGATCATCAAGAATTTGTAACAGCAAGGTAGCAGCATCAAAGCCTTGTGCTCCAAGAATGGTTGGCTCTTCTTTGTAGTACTGACGATAGAGTTCCATAAACCGCTGTACTTCCGGTTTTTTACTTTCGGAATAAAAAGTATCTACAAATACCGCTTTTTTGAGAAACCGACCCGCCTGTTTAACCAGTTCCGGGGAGTTCCAACCATTGATTCCGAGCAAAGTAGCATCCTTGATACCATAAAATAGCAGTTGCGGAGCAATCTGACCTATCCGATCAGCATAATCGGGAATGAACAAAGCATGGAAGGGAGGAAGTGGATATTCCAGTTCCAGCGGATCTTCTTCCTCTTCAATTTCCACTTTCGTTCTGGGGATTTTTATTTCTCGATCTTCCCAGAGCAACTTTTGAATCTGTTTCTTGAAATCAGTGCTGTCATCCGAATAGCTGACAATATCAATAAGTTCACCACCTGCTCTTTGCAATTCTGCAACAAACAGCTTGGTCATCTTCTCACCAAGGTGGTTTTCCGGATGCAGTATTGAAAAAGAGATATTTCCTGCTGCCATGGCATAATCAACCAGCGCCTTAACTTGTTGTTCTGCTGTCAGGGTGTCCCGAAAAATAAAAGTACCAATTTCTGGTAGTCCCTCAGTTTGCGCCAAAGCAAGCATTGGTACCATCTCCTGTTGCGCCCGGTGGGCAGCCTCTCCAGCACCTTTACCAATAAGTGGGCCAATAACTGCCATCACTTTGTCGTCATCAGTTAAGCTGCTGATTAGTTGGGCAGTAGTGACTCCTTCAATTGCCGTGTCATAATAGATAAAACGCACTGGCAAACGAGTTTTATTGTGTTCCAACAACGCCAGTTCCAGTCCCTTTTTGACCAACTCGCCATAAGAAGCATAGCGACCGCTCAAAGGGAGCAAGACACCAATACTATCGCGATTCAACCAGCCATTGTCAGTATTCGTTCTCTGCAGCAGTAACTCAGCTTCTTGCCAGTAGGGAAACGTTACCGAGGATGCAAATAGCTTTTCCAAATACTGTCTTGCTTGATCTGGCTGCTGTTGCACCAGTGCCCGGCGTGCCTGCTGCAGACGCGCATCCTGCCCAATCGCAGTTTCCTGCCACATAAAAGCAGCTTCAGCTAGATCAGCATCACTGAGACGATTTTGCAATAACTGATGAGATTGAGCGAGTATTTCTGCCGGATTTGTGCTGAAGGAGAGTTGCTGCTGTAAATAAAATAGTGCCAGGAGAAATTGCTGTTGTTCAATTGAGGCAACAGTAAGAGCCTGATATAGCATAACTTTATCAGAAGAACGGAGAGGCTCTCTAAGCAGAGGCTGTAAGAGCTTTAAACCTGCTTGAAATTTACCGGTTTTGACCAGACTATTACCCAAAAGCAGCATAATTTCAGGACTCTGGAAAACGGTTGGAATACGCTGTAAATAAAGAATAGCATCAGCATAGTTATGTTGTTGTAAAAAAATCCGACCAATCAATGCAGAAGCCTGAGCTGTTTCGATCGAATCTGGAGCGTGTTGAATAAACCCACGCAAAACGGCTAGTGCCTGATTCAGATCTCCTTCATTAAATAATTTCTGCCCCTGCTCAAGCTCTGTAACTTCGGCAGCAACAACTGAAATGGCAGAGAAGCTCAATAGCAGAGATACAAACAGGATTCCGACCAGATTCAGGCAAAAGATCCGCTTCATGCGTACTCCATATTTTTTTTGGTGAAGGAAAATAGGAATATTACCAGAATCAGTGGTAAAACAGCAGAAAAATAAGTTCTGACCATCGATAGCTCATTGATCCGGTATCAGTCAAACAGTTCTTTGACTTTATCAAAAAAACCCTTCCCTTGAGGATGAATATCTTCACCACTTTCTTTAGCGAAATCTTCCAGCAGTTCACGCTGGCGGGTATTCATTTTAGTCGGAACCTCAACTTTCAGTACCACCAACTGATCGCCACGACGATGATGTCCCTGTAAAGCGACAATCCCCTTCCCCGAAAGTTTAAAAACTTTTCCAGTTTGGGTGCCTGCCGGAATCTTAAGATTGAGTTTACCTTCCAGAGTGGGAACCTGTAGATCACAACCCAGCGCAGCCTGAACAAAAGAGATGGGGATCTCACAAATTACATCCTGACCATCTCGTTGAAAGATAGGGTGCTCTTCAACACTGATGACAACATAAAGATCACCCGGAGGACCGCCCTGAGAACCAGCATCCCCTTCACCATTCAATTTCAAACGGATCCCATCTTCCACTCCCGCAGGAACCTTAAGTGCGACAGTACGTTTACTTTTGACCTGTCCGGTTCCCCGGCAATCGGGGCAGGGATCAGTAATAATTTTCCCTTTGCCGTGACAATCGGGACAAGGTCGAGTCATGGTGAAGAAACCCTGCTGATAACGCACCTGACCAGCCCCACGACAGGTAGAACAAGTTTGAGCTTCAGTTCCCGGACGGGCACCAGAACCATGACACGTTTCGCAGGACTGCTTGCGCGGTAGCTGGAGATTTTTTTCAGTCCCGAATGCAGCCTCTTCAAAACTGATGGTCAAGTTGTAGCGGAGATCATCCCCACGTTGCCCTCGACTGCCTCGGCGTGATCCACCACCGAAAATATCGCCAAAAATATCACCAAAAATATCCTCAAATGGGGCTCCGCTAAAACCACCATTAGAAAACCCTCCCGCGCCATTGACCCCGGCATGGCCAAACTGATCGTAAGTTGCCCTTTTTTGGGCATCCGAAAGAACCGCGTAGGCCTCAGAAAGTTCTTTAAATTTGCTTTCTGCTTTTGCATCTCCCGGATTTTTATCGGGGTGATACTGAATGGCCAGTCGCCGGTAAGATTTTTTAATTTCTGTCCCACTGGCGTTTCGATTAACTTCCAGTACTTCGTAGTAGTCACACTTAGACAAAATAACTATCCTGCTTTAAAAAAACAGCCGCCAACCAATTAAGAGGCTGGCGACTACTGACATGAAATTTATTTCTTTTCGTCAACGTCCTCAAATTCAGCGTCGACAACATCATCACCAGCGGCATCTGCTGCGCCACTATCAGAACCTCCTGCAGCAGTACCATCATCCCCCCCCTGGGATTGTGCATACATCATTTCCGCCAGTTTATGAGACGCCTGGGCAAGAGTTTCACTCTTCTTCTTAATTTCTTCTGGATTTTCACCCTCAATCGCTTTTTTCAGGTCTTCCAAAGCCTCTTCAATTTGCCGTTTAGTGGCACTATCCAGCTTCTCACCATGCTCAGTCAAAGATTTTTCTGTCGTGTAGGCCAGACCATCTGCCTGGTTGCGGGCTTCTATCAATTCACGCTTGTCTTTATCTTCACTGGCATGGGCTTCGGCATCCTGAACCATTTTGTTGATCTCTTCATCGGATAAACCACTTGATGCCGTGATTTGAATTGACTGCTCTTTTCCGGTACCGAGATCTTTAGCTGAAACATGGAGAATTCCGTTGGCATCGATATCGAAAGTCACTTCGATTTGAGGAACCCCACGCGGTGCAGCTGGAAGCCCTACCAACTCAAAGTTGCCAATAGTTTTGTTATCACTTGCCATTTCCCGCTCACCTTGCAGAACATGGACTGAAACAGCCGGTTGATTATCTGCAGCAGTAGAAAATACCTGGCTTTTCTTACAAGGGACGGTGGTATTTTTCTCAATCAGCTTGGTCATGACGCTACCAAGAGTTTCAATTCCCAGAGACAATGGGGTTACATCAAGCAGAAGAACATCTTTAACATCACCAGTCAGAACACCGGCCTGAATTGCAGCACCAATGGCGACAACCTCATCAGGATTCACCCCCTTGCTTGGAGTCCTGCCAAAGATCTCTTTGACCCGCTCCTGAACCGCTGGCATTCGTGTCATGCCACCAACCAGAACCACTTCAGTAATTTCATTGGCAGCCAATCCAGCATCTTTCAGTGCAGTTTTGCATGGCTCTGTTAATCTATCAATTAACTCACTACAGATACTTTCCAATTTGGAACGAGATAGCTTTATATTCAGGTGTTTTGGCCCCGACTGATCAGCAGTAATAAATGGCAGATTAATATCGGTTTCCATCGATGAGGAGAGTTCACATTTGGCTTTTTCCGCAGCCTCTTTCAAACGTTGCAAAGCCATTTTGTCACCACGCAGATCGATCCCCTGATCTTTTTTAAATTCATCGGCAACATAATCAATGATCCGCTGATCAAAATCTTCCCCACCAAGGAAGGTATCGCCATTCGTCGATTTAACCTCAAAAACACCATCACCAAGATCAAGGATTGAGACATCAAAAGTACCACCACCAAGGTCGAAAACAGCGATGGTCATTTCATGCTTTTTATCCAGTCCGTACGCTAGCGACGCTGCAGTCGGCTCATTAATGATCCGCAGAACATTCAACCCAGAAATTTTTCCGGCATCCTTGGTCGCCTGACGCTGAGAATCGTTGAAGTAAGCCGGTACGGTAATAACCGCATCCGTGACTTTTTCACCAAGGTAATCTTCTGCAGTTTGCTTCATTTTTTGCAGCACCATGGCTGATATTTCAGGGGAACTATATTTCTTACCCCGGACTTCGACCCAGGCATCACCGTTATCAGCTTCAATAATCTTAAAAGGGCTGATTTTCATATCTTTTTGAACCGCTTCAGAGTTGAATTTTCGCCCGATCAACCGTTTAATCGCGAAAAGGGTATTCTCAGGATTTGTAACTGCCTGACGTTTTGCCTGCTGACCGATCAGGCGCTCACCACTTTCAGTAAATGCAATAATTGAAGGGGTCGTCCTTGAGCCTTCCGAATTGGCGATAACAACCGGCTCGCCCCCTTCCATAACGGCAACACAAGAGTTTGTAGTTCCCAAATCAATTCCAATAACCTTACCCATAATTTATATCCTCCTTAGAGATTTTGTCAGAGTCTTTACTCTTCGTCTGTTTTTTCAGTTGCGTCTTCATCCGCTTCGACCGTTGCCGGGGCTTTTGCCAGCAGCACAAATGCCGGTCGTAATAACCGCTTGTTGAGTTGATAACCTTTTTGCATCTGCTGAACAACGGTATTAACCGGATGTTCTTCTGATTCCACCTGCCCCATAGCCTGATGGTATGCCGGATCAAACGGCTGACCAACAGCGTCCACCGGCTCCACTCCGAACTTATCCAGCAGTTGACTAAACTGGTTCAGGGTCATCTGAACTCCCTCAAACAGACCATCTTCACTTTCAGTCTGCTCTGCGTGTTCAACTGCCCGCTCCAGATTGTCGATAACCGGCAGAATATCGCGCAGAAGACTTTCATTGGCAAACTTGGCCAATTCTTCCTTATCTCTCTGAGTCCGTTTGCGCAGATTTTCCATGTCGGCCAAAGTTCTCAGATATTGCTCCTGGTAAACCTTAGCCTCATCTAAAGCCCGGGTTAACTTATCCCGCAACGTCTCTATGTCATCTTCTGCACCCTCTACTTCCGGCTCAACATCAGAAGGGGTTTCCTCTTCATTTTCAAAATCCACGTTTTTTTTTGCCACCTTTTATGCTCCTTATTTGTATTAATCTTGAGCTATTTCCCGATCAAGAACCCGACTGACAAGTTGGGCGGTAAAATCGACAATCGGTACGACTTGTGAATAATTCATCCGAACCGGGCCAATAACACCCAAAGTGCCGACAGCACCTTTCTGGTTAGAAAAGTTCGAGGTAATCAAACTGCAACCTTCTAAATCTACCTGGCTGCTGTCGCTACCGATAAATATCTGCACCCCCTGCGCTGATTGCCCCCGATCCAATAGTTCAATGAGAAGTTTTTTACTCTCAAAGGCACTGATTAGCCGCTTCATCTGCTCTGGGGTTGAAAATTCCGGTTGGCCCAACATCAGAGAGGCTCCAGAAACATAAATTTGATCTTCTATTTCATCCTGTAATGCGGCACAAGAAAGCTTCAACGCCTGTTTTTTCAACCGATCATAGCAGACTCGATCTTCCTGTAGCTCCTGCTTCAGCTTGGTACGCACCTCTTGAATCGACAGACCGTTCAGTTCACTGTTCAGATAACTGCTGATCTGTTCAAGATCGCGAACTGTCAGCGACGGATCTGCTTCGATAACTTTATTCTGAACCAATCCGGTTTCCGAAACATAGATCATCAGTAACCGACCCTGAGATAAGCGGATAAATTCAATCTGCCGAAAAACTGTCGAGATGAATTTAGGAGCCATAACCAGACCGGTATATTGAGAAAGACCCGACAGAACCCTGCCGACCTCCTGCATAATATCTTCCATACGCATATTCTGAAAGCGGTAGCTATTGCGCAGATTCTGCTTTTCATTCCGGTTCAAGGTACGAACACTAAGCAGGGTATCAATATAGTATTGAAACCCCTTTCCAGTTGGAATCCGCCCTGAAGAGGTGTGGGGCGAACAAAGAAGTCCCATCTCCTCCAGATCCGCCATGACATTGCGAACCGATGCCGGAGACAGATTAAAATTGTGCTTGCGACTGATCGCGCGACTACCCACAGGTTCGGCTGAAGCAATGTAGTCTTCGACAATTGCCTCAAGGATATTTTGGCTGCGTTCGCTTAATGTGTCAGCCATAAATTTACACTCCACTCTCAACGGACTTTCTTTGCTCAACATATGTTAGCACTCAACAGTGGTGAGTGCTAATAGTGGAGATTATCAATGCCCTGCCCCTTTGTCAAGCCTTATGGCGGCAAGAGAAGTGTTGATCTATTTTTATTTCATAGGATTACTGACGGATCCCTAGAGAAAATGACTTATCAAGTGATCATAGAGAAGCCAACCGTTTAAATTGAATTTGTAATGACCAGATGTTACAGGTGAATACAAGTAGCTTTTCGTTTTAGCAAAAGCTTCGGGAAAAACTTGCTGAAAGGGAAGGTTAAATTTTTGTTCAAATTCCTCCAGCTCTATGCCATCGCTGGTGCGCAAAGCAAGATAAACGTATTCCTTCATTGCACCCAGTTGGTTGTATGTTTCCAAAAGTTCATCAGGATCCTCTCCGTGCAGCAAATTTTTTTTATAGTCCTGCAGATTTGCAGGAATATGCCATCTTTCACCCCAGCTCCGATTAATAAAACTATGCGCACCAGCTCCGATTGCCAGGCAGTCCCCACGTTTCCAGTAAACTTGATTGTGACGACAGCGCCACCCTGGACGAGCAAAATTGGAAATCTCATAATGTTCAAACCCCGCGTTATTCAGTCGTTCATGCAATAGTTGATATTGATCGGCATAGAGATTGTCTGCGCAGGAAGACAATTGGCCTGACTGCAACCGAGTAAAAAAGTTGGTTCCTTCTTCAAAGGAAAGGCCGTAAAGAGAGATGTGTTCCGGATCTAAATTTAGCAGCGCAGATATTTCTTGTTCCAGGGATGGCAGATCCTGATCAGGCAGAGCAAACATCAGATCAAGGCTCAGGTTGTTGAACCCAGCGGTTCGTGCGGCAACAACGCTTTCACGCGCCTGCTTTGCACTGTGGATTCTTCCAAGCAACTGCAGGTTTATCTCATTGAGGGATTGGATGCCAAGGGAAAGGCGATTGACACCTGCTCTTCTATATCCCTGCAACTGTTCCAGAGTTACTGTTCCAGGGTTAGCTTCCAGAGTAATTTCAGCATCTGATTCTATTCTGAAGTTCTGTTGAATACTGTTGAGGATCTTTTCAATTTGTTTAACAGAGAGAAGGGATGGTGTTCCACCACCAAAAAAAATCGTTTCAAATGGCGGACAAGATGAATTTTTTTGTTTCAGAATTCTGATATTGAGATTAAGCAGCTCAACATATTCATCCATTTGTTGCTGAGTGCCGACCTGAGAAAAAAAATCACAATAAGGACATTTACTGAAACAGAAAGGAATATGCAGATAGAGTGAGCTCACCAGTTAATACCCGGAAGTCAGCTTCTTAGCGGTTTTATTAGTAATTGGATCAGCCTCACAATAAACCTAGCAGGCAAACTGAAACTATTTTCCGGTCTTTTTTTCAAACTCCGCTTGGATCTCTCGACATTTTTCAATATCACCATCGGCACAGACAGCTTTCACAAATATATTATTGTTACAAGCATCAATAGAGCAGTTATTGTTGTCCTGCCCACAGAAGCACTGAATATCCAGCAGTTTTGCTTCCTCACTACTACAGCTTCCAGAAATCCCTTGACGACCGAAAATAATTCCGATTGATAACCCGGTGAAGGCAAGCAGGAAGAGAATTAAGACGGGAATAAAAAGTTCCATAGCTAACCCTTTTCTGATTTGAGGTAGGGTTCAAAAGCTGCACTGTACTTTTCGATAAAATGATCATTCTGCTTTATCAGCATAAAAATTGCGAGATCTTGTTGCCTGGCAAATTCCAACCCTCTAGTCGGACCCATCACCATAATTGCCGTAGCCAGGGCATCAGCACGCATACATGTTTTATCGATGACAGTCACAGAGGCCAGTTGATGCTTTATCGGATATCCGGTGGCAGGATCAATCGTATGTGAATAGCGTATCCCCTGCTTTTCAAAATAATTACGGTAATCCCCCGATGTCGCCATGGCAACATCTTTAAGGTAGAGGCGCTTTCTGATGCTGCGCTGTGCAGCTACCGGGCTTTCAATGCCGATGACCCAAGGTTGCTGCAACCGCTTCTGTCCATGAGTAATAATTTCGCCACCAATTTCTACTAAAAAATTATTGATCTGATTATCCATCAACAATCGCGCAATAGCATCGACAGCATGCCCTTTGGCAATCGCTGATAAATCAATGGAAATGGCTCCATCAGTTTTGCGGATTGCTGGCTGAGCCTTGCGTAACTCCAGTTTACGATATCCTGACTTTAACAGCAAGGTCTGGATAGCATTGGCATCTGGAACGGCATCAATACTCATTGTTGGCCCAAACCCCCACAAATTGACCAATTTTCCGACAGTAATATCAAAAGAGCCATGGCTCAGTTGGCTGATCTCCTGTGCCTCGCTGATAACCGACATAGTTTCAGTTGATATTGACATCCAGTCTTTACTGGATTGCTGATTGAAACGGGAGACTTCGGAATCGTTCTTGTAAGTTGACATCCTGTGGTCAATGCCATCAAGGCGTGTACTAATCTGCTCTTTAAGGGAGGGAAGATTAATCCTTTGCGGAGTAATTGGCGCCAGCTTAATATGGTAGCTGGTACCCATGGTTGTCCCACTAATGCTCAGGAGTTGACTGTTGGTCGTTTTATGCTGGTTCAGGTAAACTATGCCAGCAACTGTCATTAATAAAACCATGACGATCAGGGAGCGCCGTTTCATTTATTCTCCAAAAAAAAGCCGCATCAACTGACGCGGCTTTATAAATAATGCTGGTCAGGATTCCTTACATTTCATCAATTTCTAGTGCAATTCTGGCCAGTTTATGTTTTTGCTGTTTTTCCATCAATAGTAAACTTTCAAAAATCTCACGTACCTCGGGAGTCGTAGCAGCCTCCACCATTCCCTTGTAGGATGCAACAAGGCAACGGTCAATGTCCAAACCAATTTTCATGATATCTTCAACCGTCATCTCCTTTGGATATTGGCTGACATCAAATGGCTGCATCAGACATTGCTCTTGGGCGTATTGATACCATGCGTCTAGAGCTTTAGATTTGATTTCATCTTTGTAGTTAGCTAAGGCACGCTCCAGATGAGCTTCGTGACGAACAAGATAATCAAGCAACATTTTAACTCGTGTGCCCTCAGCTTTATCAGCGAGCTGCTGATAAAAGGTGCTCGCTCTGCGGTGAAACTCTTGGGCAGCATTTACTATCTCTTTTGCTTGTCCGTATGGCATCTGGCCTTCTCCTTTATCGATCAAATCCCTAACCGTTTAATTCAACAGGATTGTCAGGGTTAATTCTTTTCAGCTAACCGCTCCAATCAGGGACCAAAATCATCAAACATGATGTTTTCACGTTCTACACCCTGTTCAAGCAGCATACTAGTAACAGCATTTGCCATCAATGGAGGACCACACATGTAGTATTCGCAATCCTCTGGAGCCTCGTGATCTTTGATGTATTCATCATAAAGAACTTGATGGATAAACCCAGTCAAACCTGTCCAATTATCTTCCGGTAGCGGATCAGACAGGGCAATATGCCAGCTGAAGTTAGGATATTTCTCCTGAAGTTCATTAAACTCCTCAACATAGAACATCTCTTTAAGGCTACGTGCTCCATACCAGTAAGTCATTTTACGGGTTGTTTTCAACCGCAAGAGTTGGTCAAGGATATGGGAACGCATCGGTGCCATACCAGCACCACCACCAATGAAGACCATTTCGTTATCGGTGTCACGAGCAAAGAATTCACCGTATGGTCCGGAAATCGTCACTTTATCACCCGGCTTCAGATTGAAAATAAAAGAAGACATCTGTCCCGGAGGAGCATCAGGGACGTTTGGAGGTGGTGGGCAAACCCGAACGTTGAGCATGATCATCCCTTTTTCTAAGGGATAACTGGCCATTGAATATGCACGCATAATTGGTTCCTTAACGATGGATTTATAGCGCCACAAATCAAACTTATCCCAATCCTCCCTGTATTCATCCTCAATATCAAATTCTGAGTAGGAAAGCTCATGTGGCGGTGCTTCGATCTGGATATAACCACCGGCTCTGAAATCACAATCCTCACCTTCAGGAAGGTCAACAATCAGCTCCTTGATAAAGGTCGCCTTGCCTTCATTTGACCGGACTGTGCATTCCCACTTTTTAATATCGAATATTTCGGCAGGAATACCTAGCTTCATATCCTGCTTGACACCAACCTGACAGCCCAACCGGTAACCTTCGCGTGCCTTCTTTTTATTGATAAATCCAGTCTCTGTCGGAAGGATGTCACCGCCACCATCAAAGACCTGCACCAAGCATTGGCCACAGGTACCACCACCACCACATGCAGAGGGGATGAAAATCCCCTGATCGGCTAATGCACCTAAAAGCTTACCACCAGGTTTAGTGACAATAGTTTTATCAGGATCATCATTGATAAAAAAATTAATTTCACCACTAGGAACTAAACTCTTGCGTGCCACCAGAATGATGGCCACCAGAGTGAGAATAACTCCGGTGAACATAGTACTTCCTGCAATTACTAAATCCATATTAACACCCAATCCTTAATATTCTAGTTCTACCTCTATTAAAATTGCAGACCAGAAAATGCCCTAAATGACATGGCCATCAAACCAACGATGATAAAAGTCACCCCAACGCCGCGTAACGCTTTTGGAACATCGCTGTAGGTTAGTTTTTCGCGGATGCCGGCTAAAAGGCAGATAGCTAATGCAAAACCAAAACCCACCCCAAAGCCATAGACCGTACTCTCCATGACATTGTAATCGCGCTCAACCATGAACAAGGCAGCACCGAGGATGGCACAGTTTACAGTTATGAGAGGAAGGAAAATTCCCAAAGCATTATAAAGTGCTGGCAGATATTTATCCAAAGCCATTTCAAGAATTTGCACGATAGCGGCGATAACACCAATGTAGCAAATGAGACCAAGAAAACTTAAGTCAAGAGTTGGATAACCCGCCCATGCCAGAGCCCCTTTTTTTAATAGAAAGGTATAGAGGAGATTGTTAACAGGTACGGTAATAACTTCAACCGCAATAACTGCGGCACCCAGCATTAGGGCAGTACTAACCTTTTTAGAGACCGCAATGAATGTACACATCCCTAAGAAAAAGGTTAATGCAATGTTATCGATGAAAACCGAATTAAAGAAAATCATAAAATAGTGTGACATTGCGTTGATTCCTATTCTTGGAGTTCAGGTTTCCAGGTACGCAATCCCCAGATAATAAAGCCGATCAGGAAAAAGGCGCTGGGGGCAAGTAGCATCAATCCATTAGTGACATACCAACCACCGTCGTTGACGGTATTGAGGATTGTCACACCAAAGAGTTTTCCAGAACCAAAAAGCTCACGGACAAATCCAACTGTCATCAAAACTAAGCCGTAGCCCAGACCGTTACCAATGCCATCAAGAAAACTTAAACCCACTGGATTTTTCATCGCGTAGGCTTCAGCCCGCCCCATGACAATACAGTTGGTGATGATCAAGCCAACATAAACCGACAGCGCTTTACTCATCTCATAGGCATATGCTTTGAGCATCTGATCAATAATAATAACCAGGGTTGCAATAATAGTCATCTGAACAATAATACGAATACTATTCGGAATATGGTTACGAATCGCACTGATTCCCGCGCTAGAGAACGCTGTAACCAAAGTAACTGCAATAGTCATGGTGAGTGCTGTCGATAGCTTGTTAGTAACCGCCAGGGCTGAACAAATACCAAGTATCTGCAAAGCAATTGGGTTGTTATTAAATAATGGATCCAGCAGTGCATCTTTTGCTTTTGCCATGATTAACCACCTCTCTCTGCTTTAAATTTGGTTAGAAATGGGCCAAAACCATGTTCACCAAACCAGTAGCTAATAATTTTATGAACTTTATTGCCAGTGACTGTTGCTCCGGCCAGGCCATCAACAGTATTGGCAGCATCCGCAGCGCTTGGGTTATATTTTCCCTTTTTCACGACCTTAAGAACGAGCTTGCCTGATTTGTTAAACAATATCTTTCCTGGCCATTGCTTCTTCCAGTTTGGATTGTCAATCTCTGCACCAAGTCCAGGGGTTTCAGCATGCTGATAGAAGGTCAGTCCCTTGATGGTCGTTCCATCGGGTTCAACAGAAATGTACCCGTATATAGGACCCCACATTCCAGCACCTCGAATTGGCAAGACAACTGCGCCGCTTTTATCCAAGTAAACAGCAGCGTACTTAGCCCGGGAGCCAATAGCTGCTAAATCTAGATCAGCAGGAATTTTTACCGACAACTCGGGATTTTCTACTGCTTCTTTTTGATCATAGGTCGCGGCATCAACTGCTGAGGTATACTCGCCAGTCGCAAGATCGACAATCTTCAATTCCATATTCTCAAGAAACAACTTATCGATATCAGCGCCAGCAGCAATCTTATCTTGATAACCAGCAGCAGCAAGAACCGTTTTACGGATTTCCAGTCGTTGGTTGTAAGCTTCACGATCAATTCGGACAAGAGCAGCCAAACAGACCAGTATTGAACAGACAACACAGAGCAGAAAGGCAACCAGGAAGGTTTTAAAAGTAGAATCATTAGACATGGCGCGACTTCCTTTTCTTGATGTGTGCATTCACTACCAGGCGATCAATAAGTGGGGACATAACGCTACCAAACAGGATAATCATTCCGACACTTTCCGGCATCATCGGGTTAAACACGCGAACTATAACGATCAGTAAGCCAATCAAAATACCGCTGACCCACTGTCCTTTCACAGTCATAGCTGCTGCAGAATGATCTGTTGCCAGAAAAACCACCCCAAAAGCCAAACCACCGAGAACAAGGTGCCAAGCTGGCCCCATTGCGTCTGGATTAGATATAACCAAAATTGTGGAGAGAGAGACAACTCCTAGCAGAATTGAAATAATGGTCCGCCAGGAAGCAATCCCCGTAATCAGCAGAATTGCTGCGCCAAACAGACAAGCTAAAGTCGATGTTTCACCCATGGTTCCGGGGATCGTTCCCAAAAATGCTGATTGCCAGGTAATTCCCTGTGCTGCCAAGCTGGAAACACCGTCACCCAGTGCCATCGCCAGTGGAGTTGCCCCAGTATAACCATCAACTGCAGTCCAGACGGCATCGCCCGAAATTGACTGGGGATAGGCCATATACATGAACACCCAGGAAACCAGCGCCGGGGGGAGAAAGTGCATCCCGGTACCACCAAAAATTTCACGACCGATAACAACACCAAAGGACGTTGCAATCGCAACCTGCCACCAGGGAGCAGTTGGTGGCATCAGTAAAACAATCAGAACCGAGGTTACCAGGAAACCAGAGCCAATTGCCCTCTTACGCATTGAGGCAAACAAAGCGACCCAGAAGGCCTGGGTAATCATTGTGACAATCAGCAATGGCAAAAAAAGCCCCAGACCCTTCAGCAGGTTTGCAGACATCGACGTATAGTCACTTAAATTAGGGAGGCTATCGATCTGTCCCGCAGCCAGCATCTGATTCAGGGTCAGGTTTGCCTGATATCCACTGTTCCACAGCGCCATCAGAATACAGGGAAGGAGTGCCAGCAGAATAATACTCATCACCCGTTTATGATTTATGCTGTCTCGCACATGGGTGGAACCCGTCGTTACATCAGTGGGAGAGTAGAGTGATTTATCTACTGCTTCGGACAATACATCGAATAATTTCACAGCTGTTATCCCTCTTTCTCAATGATGGTGAGTGCGTCCCGCAACATGATGCTGTAATCATTTTTCCCGGCACAAACATAGTTGCATAGAGCCAGATCCTCTTCCGCCAATTCCAGACAGCCCAGATCCTGAGCTTGGTCGGTATCTCCAGCAGCAAGACTGCGGAGCAGATAATTTGGCAAAACATCAAGAGGCATGACTTTTTCAAAAGACCCAATAGCCAGCAGATTATCCTTGCTTCCGTATTGACTGGTGTTCATCGGTTTTGACGGACCTCCGGTGAATGCCGATAAGAATACCCGTTGAACTGAGTACCTATCCCCTCCAGCCGTCAGAGAGGCAATAAACTCTCGGTCTCGTTTTTCTGGCAGCACCGAAACCTGCAGGTGATAGCGACCCAAAAAAGCCATCGGTCCTTCAGCAGTCGTGCCAGTCAGAACCGAGCCAGAAACAATCCTTTGTTCGCCGGGTTTAAGTTCACCAGCCATCAATTCTTCAAGGGAAGCGCCGATACGGGTTCGTACTAACCGGGGGTTTTTAACCCCGGGGCCACCAAGGGCAATAACCCGGTCGATCGGCAATTGGCCGGAGAGAAAAAATTTACCAAACGCAATCACATCCTGATAGTTGATCGACCAGACGGTTTTCTCTTCAGAAACCGGGTCGAGAAAATGGATGTGGGTACCAGCCAGTCCGGCAGGGTGAGGACCGTCAAATTCCTCTTTACTGGTTCCATTGACCGAAGGCAGAGCACCCCCTGGCTTCTGGCAAACAAAAACTTTCCCCTCTGTCAGCCGAGTCAGGATTTTGAGACCATTGGTAAAAGCCTGCTCCTCCTCTTTAATAATCAGTTCTGCATTTGCTGCCAGTGGATTGGTGTCCATAGCGGTGACAAAAATGGAATGTGGAACACTTTCAATCGCGGGAACTTTGTTAAACGGACGGGTGCGCAATACCGGCCAGAGACCCGAATCAACCAGATTGTTAACCACTTTATCGCGATCCAGATTTTCGAGTTCTGCTGCAGAAAAGGAATCAAACCTCTCGGCATCAGTGCCATTCAGTTTGATAACAATTGATTGCAATACACGTCGTTGCCCACGATTTATAGCAATCACTTCACCACAACCCGGAGCCGTATATTTGACTCCTGCAGTTTTTTTGTCAGTAAACAACTGTTGTCCGAGTTTGACCTGATCACCAACCTTTACACACATACCTGGTCTCATGCCGACATAATCTGGACCCAGTATTGCGACGGTATTCACCATCAAACCATCAGAGATTACCTGTTCGGGACTGCCGGTAATTGGCAGATCCAAGCCCTTACTGATTTTGATCATGTTAATGCACTTTCTAAAAAAGGGTGAATCAATCCGTGTATTCTAGTTTGCCAATCTCCATCAATTATCTTGAAGAAAACCACCAACAGACAGAGATTTTCCACCGTTTTACAAAACCGCCAAATGAGTATAAAATATCTCCCATAAGGGGCTGCTGTTCCTTAAATAATGTGCTATTTGTTAAAAAAGATCGTACACAGTATACACATGCGACAGGGAAAAACAATAATAAATATGACATTCTTTTTTCCTTTCACGGCTTTTTACCGTTAAAGAAGATTTATACGAAGACCAGCCTACAGCATGGCTCACAAGATGTAGAACGATATTTCACATTACCGAGAAAATGGAGTAAAAATGAAACAAATAACTTGTGCTTCAATCCAATTTCACATTGCTCTTGGTTATATCGATGCTAACCTTGACACAGCAACAGCAGCATTGCAGCGGGTGGCGCAAAAAGGGGCTCAGTTAGCCGTATTACCTGAAATGTGGAGTTGTGGTTACGATTATCGCAATCTTCCAAAGCTTGCTAAAGAGACTCCGAGAGTTTTGCAGGAACTTCAAAGCGAGTGCCGCAAGCTTAACCTGGTCACTGTTGGGAGCTTGCCAGAATTAGAGGATGACACAATTTTTAATACTGCCTATGTCATTGATAAGGGGGACATCGTCGGTAGCTATCGAAAACTACACCTGTTTTCTTCCATGCGCGAAGATCAATTCCTCAGTGCTGGAAATCGCAGCTTAGTGGTAGATACCTCGGTTGGCCGCCTGGGGGTGGCAATCTGTTATGACCTGCGCTTTCCAGAATTATTTCGCAAGCTGGCCCTGGAGGGAGCGGAGATTATCTGTATCCCCGCAGAATGGCCAAAACCACGGCAAGAACATTGGAAAACCCTTCTCCGTGCTCGAGCGATCGAAAATCAACTGTTTGTGATTGCTGCCAACTGTTGTGGTGTTCAAGGGAAACTTGACTTTACTGGACTAAGCCAGTTGATATCGCCATTGGGTGATGTTTTGCAGATAGCTGAAGAAGAGGATATCGAACTGGTGGCAAAGTTCGATTTTTCTGAAATGGAAAAGTACCGCAAACAAATTAATATTCTGAATGACCGGCGGGCAGATATTTACGGGACACCTTAACTTATTCCGTATTTATCATTGTGTCTGCTTCCGGCATTTTCCGACAGGCCAGGAAACCAAACAACATGAAAACTGCGATTGTCAGCAGCATGACGGATGCCCCCAGCCACTGGGCAATTAAGCCGGTGATGCCGCTGGCGATGGCGATAATTCCAACCATACTGTTACTGAACGCTGTATAAGTAGCTCTTTCCTCGTGCGGGGCTGCGTCAACCAGATAGGTTTTGCGCCCCAGTCGCACCCCTGCTTCAGCCAGACCAATAAGTACGAATACCAGCATATAGCCTGCGTATTGAATTGAATAGACCGGTAGAAATGTCAATACAATGGCCAATATGACTGAGCTGAAAGCGATCAAAGCACTGAGGGACATAACATCCTTGCTGGAACGATCAGCCATCTGACCCCAGAAGGGGCTGCTCAGCATCTGGGAAATCCCGACAGCAATCACCAGAGAACCGATGCTTTGAATTTTCAGTTGCAGGAGCTGTCCCGCGTGCAAAACAAAAAAAGGGGTTGCTAATTCAACCGATAGCAACAGACTTCGGGCTAATAAAAATTCTCTGAAGCCACGCTGATGACGAAACAGCTGCAATCCCGCTCGTGCTTCAGACACTGCATTACGTCCGCCCTGGATGGCTCCCGGAAACTCCCGAATCAGGACAAACAAGAACGCAGCAAGAGCCCAGAGAACTGCGGCGATCAGCAACAGAATCAGAACTGGGGTCAAATCTTGCGGGGTTCCCCGGTAGCGGTTCAACAATAAACCCGCCGCAGTCGTAAGGATACCACCGACCAGCGCTCTGCGAGCCAATAGTTTGCCGCGATGTCCTTTATCGATAGTCTTCCCAAGGACATCCTGAAAAGCAACGGATGCGGTGCCGCTGGCGGTGCTGAAAACAATCAAAAGCGCAAGCAAGGAGAATCCGGCAGCGACAGGTGGCAACCAAAGGGCAACGGGAATCATCAACAACAGGCACAGAGCCTGGACAATTCCAGAGCCAACCCAGACCCACTTACGCTTAGCCAGCTGGCGGATCCGACCTGCGACAACCATTTGTGGAAGAAGTGAAAAGGTCTGTTTGATTGGCATCAGGAAGCCAAACATCCAGATGGGGGTGCCAAGCAATTGAAACAACCAGGGAAGGATCAGATTTGACCCGGCAATCTGCTCCGCCAATTTGGACGCGGCACCATTACAAACGTTGATACGAAAGTTCCAGGGAGTTTCTTTGCAGGATTCTACCGGGATACTTTTACAGGCACGATCTAAATCATCATCGCCTGACACAACTCCGAAAAGATATTTTTTAAGATCAATCATGGTATTATTCAGCCAGAGGCTGCGCGTCCTGACGATATTGACTCGGAACCTGCTGCAGACTGTCTGCAAACTGCAAGGTGCCGCTGGCATCAACATAGAGATAACGACTTGATTTTTTGGCCGATTGCGTTGAAGCCCTTGCGGTCGTTTCAATCACTGCTTCGATAGAAACAGACGGTGGATCGCTATCACCTCTGAACAGCTCAATCAGCCGGGTACGAAAATCGACATAAAACTGTTGGGTCTGCTTCAACCCCGGGGTATGCAGTGGCAGCTTGACCATCAGTTGATCAAAACCAAGAGTCAGCGCAAGAACCACAATAATCCATAAAAAATATTTCAACAGTTTCAGCATGACAACTTCCTTTAAATGATAAATCTATACTATCTGCATCAATTTTAAAACTCAATAAAACGGTTAGAATGGATCTAATTTGACTTCGAATATAAAACCGATGTAAAAATCAGAGCCGTAGGTTTTCTGAGATTATTTATATATTCATATATTGGTCAAAAAGCTGGAAGGTTTTCTGCCAACCTTTAAACACCAAATATGAATAACCAACTTTTTTACCTGTTTCAGATAGGAGTTCAAAATATGAGTAAAGCAGAATACGATGTCATAATTGTCGGAGGAGGACCGGCAGGAATGACAGCTGGTCTTTATGCCTCCCGTGCACGCCTTAAATCACTGCTCCTGGAAAAAATGATCATGGGTGGACAAATGATGACAACAACTCTGGTAGAAAACTGGCCGGGATATCCCGGTGGAATTGATGGTCCGGAGCTGATGGCACGGTTTCGGGAACATTGCGTTGAATTTGGTCTCGAAACCGATACCGGAACCGTCGAAAAAATAATTGACAATGGAGACACCAAAACCCTGATTGTTGATGGTGAGGAAATGACCTGCAAAGCGGTCATTCTTGCCACAGGTGCCATTCCAAGAAAGCTGGGCATTGAGGGTGAAGAGGCTCTGGTTGGCAAGGGAGTTTCCTATTGTGCAACCTGTGACGGCGCTTTTTTTCGTGAGGTTCCAATTGCGGTTATCGGTGGAGGTGATACAGCTGTTGAAGAAGCTCTGTTCCTGACCCGTTTTGCCAGTAAGGTGATATTGGTTCACCGGCGCGATCAACTGCGAGCCACACAAATTCTTCAGGACAGAGCCTTGGCAAATGAGAAGATAGAAATTGCCTGGAACTCTGTGGTTGACAGTTTTGAATCTGACAACAGTGGGTTAACCGGAGCAGTACTGAAAAACACCCAAACCGGAGAAACCCGCAATATTGAAATTCAGGGAATGTTTGTTGCGGTTGGCGTAACCCCAACCACCGGATTTATTAAAGACCTGATTGAGCTGACCGAAGATGGTTACATTAAGGCAGGTGAGGATACCAAAACCAACGTTCCGGGAATTTACGTTGCTGGAGATAATCGCACCACCATCCTCAGGCAAGTTTCTACTGCCGTTGGTGACGGAGCTGTTGCAGCACTTATGGCAGAAAGACATATTACCGAACTGGATCAGCAAAAATAAGGTCAGCAAAACAAGACTGAAGGCGGTCAGGTTTTAAACTTTCTGACTGACCGCCTTCAGTCTAAATAACCTACACACAGGGGGGGGAATGCTCGCAAAAGTTATTTCTGGAGCACTGATTGGGATCGATGCTTATCCGGTTGAGGTAGAAGTTGATATTGCTCAAGGCTTACCACAGTTTTCCACCGTCGGGCTCCCGGAAGGTGCGGTTAAAGAGAGTAAAGACCGGGTCAAGTCAGCCATTAAAAACTCCGGTTATGATTTTCCCGCCCGGCGGATTACCATTAACCTGGCTCCTGCCGATATCCGTAAAGAGGGAGCGGCTTTTGATTTGCCGATTGCTGTCGGTCTCCTCTGTGCGACCGGAGTGGTGAATGGAGAACAGCTCAAAAAATATATCCTCCTCGGCGAACTCTCCCTTGATGGACAGATTAAACCGGTGCGGGGAGTCCTGCCGATTGCGGTCGCTGCACGTGATTGGGGTGATTATGCTCTCCTTTTACCCACCGATAATGCCGAAGAGGGAGCCATCGTTGCCGGGCCGGAGGTCTATGCCGTACGCGACTTGGGCGAAGTGGTTGCCCTGATCAACGGGGAACAGCAATTCACCCCCTATCAAACCCAACACAACCTCCAAAACCGGGATTCATCCCCTGACGGTGAAGATTTTGCCGAGGTGCGTGGCCAGGAGCATGTCAAAAGAGCCCTGGAAGTTGCCGCCGCCGGAGCCCACAATATTCTGATGTCCGGCCCTCCCGGCAGTGGCAAAACCATGCTGGCTCGCCGGCTGTCAACCATTCTTCCCGATTTTTCTTTTGAAGAAGCGCTGGAAACGACCACAATTCATTCAGTTGCCGGATTGCTTTCTCGCAAAAACGCTCTAGTGCGGCAACGCCCGTTCCGCTCACCGCACCACACCATTTCTGATGCCGGACTCATCGGTGGTGGCAGTTACCCCCGCCCGGGAGAAGTCTCCCTCGCCCACCGGGGGATTCTGTTTCTCGATGAATTTCCCGAATTCAAAAAGAATGTCCTCGAAATGTTGCGCCAACCGCTAGAAGATGGTCAGGTCAGTATCAGCCGCGCCGCCTTAAGCCTCACCTATCCGGCGAATTTTATGCTGGTTGCTGCCATGAACCCCTGTCCCTGCGGCTTTCTCGGAGACCCGCAGCACGACTGCACCTGTACCCCGCCGATGCTCCACCGCTACCGCAACAAACTGTCCGGCCCGCTACTCGACCGGATCGATCTCCATGTCGATGTCCCCCGGGTTGCCCATAAAGATCTTGCTGATCTGAAAAATGGGGAATCCTCCACAGTGATTCGAGGTCGCGTTGAAGCGGCCCGAGCTATTCAAAGGAAACGTCTTGCCCCCTACAGACTCCACG
>Ga0256840_1000121_pt1 | contig 67907 bp, 57 predicted proteins | sample 355202metaG_FD_185969 | JGI IMG/M metagenome (GOLD analysis project Ga0256840, IMG submission 185969) | Hydrothermal vent microbial communities from Mid Atlantic Ridge, Atlantic Ocean - 355-202 | ecosystem: Environmental > Aquatic > Marine > Hydrothermal vents | place: Atlantic Ocean: Mid...
GGGCCGATTATGTGAGTGCGTATAAAAAGATCATCCAAAGAGAAGACGTCGATACCTCAAAAATAATCTACCATGGCCGATCTTTGGGAGGCGGCGTGATATGTGCTTTAGCAAATCTCCGTCCGCCAAATGTTCTTATTTTAGAGTCAACTTTTACGAGTGTTGAGGCCATGGCCGATACTCTTTTCCCCTTTGCATCAAAACTTGTGGTCGACCCTTTTCGTTCCTTAGAGGTCGTCGCAAAACTCGATATCCCAGTACTAGTCATGCACGGAACACGTGATGAAATCATCCCTTTTTCGCAAGGAAAAACACTGGTAGGCGCGGCGAAGGAGGGAACATTTATTCAATACCTTGCTGGGCATAATGATTTCCCGCCGGATTCGAAAGTATACTGGAAGGACATCGAAGGTTTTCTAAACACTGCTTTTAAGTAACCGACGACGGTGCATTTAAAAAAAGCGAGGCAAGGCCAAGCTACAGAATATTAAGGAGAGAACACCGAAAGGCTTTTAGAAGCGGACCTGAAGTCCGGCTTGAATGTCCAAGTTGACCGAGGTATCGGGCACGAGGATCATGAGGAAAGTATCCGCGTAGAGACTCAAGGTATCGTCGACAACGGGGAACATTAATCCGCCACCGAGTCCAAAATGGAACCAACCGGTACGGACCGTATCGCGGATAAAACAGAAATCGTTTCCATTCACATCGGTCTCAATTGCACGTCCGGTACAGATGGATTGGTTCGCGCTTGACCGCAACTGCAACCAGTTACGAACACGACCAACGCCGGTGCCGACGGAAGAGTAGAAAATCGAATCGCCGAAAAGGTACTTATATTTGAGTCTCATCATACAATCAACGGGGGCGCCGAGACCGAAACAAGGAACTTTTGTATCCCAGAATCCGCTTCCGGGATCTAAAGAAGACGAGTTCTCCAAGCCGTCAAAATTTTGTGTTGGCGCGAATTGAATTCTAAACTCTAAACCGAGTTGCATTTGTTTATTGATAACCGCACCGAAGCCAACATTTGCGTGACCAAATGCAGCAACAATTCCTGCTTTGACGTCTCGGGTTGGGTTTGCGGTAGGAGAATTATTCTCGCCGCCGGTGAGAAAACCAATTCCGGTACCGAAGGAAAGATCGATGAAAACGACTTTTTCCGACGCATCTTTGGGATTTTTTTCCTTAGGATCTTTTTCGTCTGCTTTCTTTGTATTTCCGGAGCCCATAACAACAACATTATTGGGCGCCGTATCGTCACCCGCTCGGGCGATAACTTTCCCGCCACGATCTTCGGCGGTAATAAAGTAGTCGAGTTGGGAGGTGTAGATTTCATCACCTGGAATATCGACACTAAAGGTGGTCGCGTTCTTCGGGGTAAGTTCGAACTTTTTAAACGCGCTCTCTTCGAATCGACGGAGATGAAAGAACATTTTAAAAACAGGCATTTGCGTCGGAACATTCACGCTAATTTTTAGATCTTCTCCGGCATTAGCAATGCTAATAACATCGTGCTGAAAACTTCCCACATTGGGTTCGCCGGTATTGTCGCCTAATTTTTTAGGCACTTTAGCTTGGGCACGTTTCAGGATTTTTTCCAAGATGGGTGTTCGATACACGCCAGGAATATCGATCGCGGGGTCTGCACGAACAGCTTCAATGAACTGCTCTTCGGCTTCACTCTCTTCACCGTTGGTCGCAAAACGGACGATGCCCAACATAATATGAAGTTTGGCAACGGTGAGACCGCTCATGTTGCTAGACGCAGCCTCGGAGATCGCATCGGTCAACACGTCTTCGGCGGCTTCGATTTCAATTTCGTCGTAGAGCGAGGTTGCTTTGTTAAGCTTTTTCTTAAGCGATTTTTCGCTAGATTTTGCATAACTCACGGCCGGCGTGAATAAAACGGTCGTGAATCCGCACGCACTTAAAAGTGCGATAAAAAGAAGGAGTCTAAATCTGCTTAAGGTCATTATTTGTATTACTTGGAAGTGATGTGAATTTCGACACGGCGATTTGACGCGCGGCCGGCTTCGGTGGAATTGGTTTCAATGGGGCGTTCTTCGCCGAAACCTTCGGAAACCATGCGGAAGCTTTCGACGCCCCGCTCAGCTAAGAAAAGTCGAACCGAAGAGGCACGTCGATCAGATAGTTTTAGATTGTAACGATTACTACCTTTACTGTCGGTGTGTCCTTCGATTCTTATTGTAATTTTTTTCCTCGTTTTCAGAATCGCGGCAACTTCGTTAAGGAGAGGAAAGCTTTGTGCTAAAATATCAGCCTTTCCACTTCTAAAGAAAACTTTTTCGTTGAGGCGAATCTGGTCACCATCGATCTGGGCGAGCGCTTTTTTGTCAGGACAACCGTCCTCATCTTCGTTGTTGTTGTAGGTTTCAGCATCGTTTGGACATTGATCGATAACGTCGGCGATCTGATCGTTATCGTTATCGTCGTCTGGGCATCCATCATCGTCCTGAAATCCGTCATAATCTTCGGGCTGTTTTGGACACTGATCGTTGAGATCGGCAATGCCGTCTCCATCGTTATCATAATCAGGACAGCCATCATCGTCGGCAAATCCATCTTTATCTTCGGCGACAAACATACAACGGTCGGCAACGTCTTGAATTCCATCGTTGTCGTTGTCCCGATCTGGACAACCGTCCTCATCTTGAAATCCGTCAAAATCTTCTGGATCGTCGGGACATTGATCAACGTCGTCGCGTAAGCCGTCACCATCTCTATCTTGTGGCTTAGGATCGGGCTTTTTGATTTCTATTTTTTTAGCGGTGGTAACTTTAATGGCAACCTGGTTATCACGACATTCTTTGAAGTCAGATAATTTGTCGGCCGCTTTTGCATTTCTTTCCGCGAGGGTGAGATGCTTTCTCGATTGAACAAAATTACCTTGGGTGAGCTCATACAGTCCAAATTCAACATTGGATTCCGAAAAGGCCAATTCTTTGGGCGCGCAATTGTAGGCACGATCGTGAATCTCGGCGTTGAGGGCCTGGATTTCCGTAGCTTGCCCACGTAATTTTGCACCTGCAGTACAAGAGGCGCTAAGGAAAATAAGAATCAATGCAAATGTTTTTAAGTTCATGGCGCTTCCTCATTTTTCTTTCCGTTTGAGGATTTCTTTTTTGATTTCGGCGTCGATACTGTAGAGGCTTTGACGTCGGTCATATCGATCGACTCGGCACCGCGATCTTTCATCGCTTCATTATTCCTAGCCTCATCAACAGGAGAACCTGTCCACGGATCTTCTTTGGCCTTTAGAATCGCCGCTTCTGCGGCTTGCTTGGCTTCTTTTGCATACTGATAGGACGCTTCAAAATCGGAGTATCCCCACTCTTCTTCAGCCTTATGGAGATAGAAGCGTGCATTATAATACTCGTAAGGTGCTTTGAGATCCGCTTCTGCAACGCGCGCTCGTTCCAAAGCAACGGTAGCTTGACTGATCGTTTGGGTCGATTGAATAGGCCCGCACCCCGTCAAAACGAACATCAAAAGGGCCAGAATAGCGAAAGATGAGAAACGAAATGAATTCATCGACTTCCTTATGATTGAAACAAGTAAATTCGTTACATATTAGAGGAGTTTAGTATCAGAGCGTGGTTTCAAGTGTCAAGTTTATCGCATGGTTACTTGCTTTAATGAAAAATATTTCTCCAAAAATCGGAAAGCCCATCGACGAAGAACGCACACATCTTTTTGTGCATTCACCGCCGACGAGCTCCGATATCGCCGCACTGCGTAAACATTCAATCCATTATTCAGTCATTCACCAGCAATATTTCATTTCAATCCATTCAACATCATTTCATTCATTTATTCAAACATACATCCAATCAACATATTTATAACTAATACAAGAAGCCTGCCAACTTTCAAAAAAACCTTCTCGACGTGGTTATGCCGAATTTCGATGCAGCTCTGGCTACTTTAGGTACCACCACGAAGTTCGAGTTTCCATTTACTGGAAGATCTACTTGTCATTTGTCATTTTTCGATTCACCAAAAGGGAATAGATGAGTAGAAAATTGAACGTTGTTAGGAAAATGAACTGCAGTCCGAGCAAAGCTGGTGGCCAAAACGCGGCCATTGCGATCGCACAGTAAATAAACAACATATGCGTTCCCAATCCCAAGAAGGTCGTAATCCGTTGAACATCGGCATATTTATATTGAAAAGCTCGGATCTCACCTTCGGTTAATCGGTTCTCATCCACGGCGGCCGAGCCAGGCGCAATCACATTCTGAAGTTGGAGAAGAATTTTAAAGTAGATAAACATACCCACTTTTTCCCCGAAACTTCCTTTTTCTTTGATCTCTTCCCAAGCTGCGGCAACTTCTTCCATCGATTCGGTCCCATCGGCCCCCGAAGGCGAGGTACGCGACATATAGACAGCCTTAACTTTATCGTACACTGCGACCTGGATCCACATGCTGATCCCCGCAAGTCCGGTAACGATAGCCCATTTCGACCCGTAGCGATTCCCCAAATCTATCACCATCACGACATAAAGTGACACCACAACCATCGCGTCGACCAAACCGTCGACGATTCTTCCCATACGCGTTCCGCCGCCTTTGGCTCGGGCGATCTGACCGTCGGCACAATCTAGAATGACGGAGAATAAGTACAACACCGCAGCGAGTACGTAGCCCATATCACCGAATACAACGTGGGAAATCGCAGCATCATACATCACCAGCGAGCCCGACCAGCCCATCATCAAACTCGCGTAGGTGATTTGATTGGGTGTTATGGATGTTGAAAAAATCGCAGAAGCGAAAATAGCCGCTGCAGGGCGGTGAAAGAACATATCGATGATTTCTTCCACATCGGGATGTTTAAAAACGAGAAGTTTATCGTAGCGTTCTTTAAATGTCATAAGCGAGAATCTCTTCATTCAACCGCTCGTTTCTACGCCCTCCGATACGATTGAGCAAATCCTTACTCGCGCAAAAATTACTCAGTCAAATCGTATTTCGAAAAAATCGAAGTAAATATTAATTTTTACCGAGGATCTTAAAAAAAAATAGAACCCTTTCTCTGTCTCGACTATCTATGTGTTGTAAGAACTGGAGATCGGTTTGAATGAACAAGAGATGAAAATCGCATTCGCGGAAACGGCACAAGGAAATACCAACGCCTTCTCGCCGATCGCTCGCCAATTGCGTCCCGCTATCACCCGTTTTGTCCTTTCCATTGTGAAGGATGAAGAAGCTGCAAAAGATCTTGTTCAGGATGCCTTTATTCGAGCGATTGAAAAAGCGGCTTCTTTTCGAGGCGATTCCTCGGTTAAAACCTGGATCTTTACCATCGCCAGAAATTTTGCGTACGCACATTTAAGACGAAGAAAACTTCAAGAACGAAGCGTTTCAACTCTGGAATTGGCGATGGGCGCGGGTTGGGGAAGTTATTCAGATCCTGAAAAAATTGCCTCGCTCAAAGAGGAGACATTGATTCTTCACGACGCTTTGGCCGCCTTGGATCCCGAGACCCGAGAAATCATCCTTTTAAGAGATATTGAAAGCTACTCGGGAAAAGAGACAGCCGACATTATGGAACTTAGCCTGGCTGCGATGAAAACCAGATTACATAGATCAAGACTAAAACTATTGGCCGAACTGAAACGGAGGCTTAAATAATGAAAGAACGCAATGATGGCGGTATCAAATGTTCCGAAATCGTCGAGGTTTTAGACGACTATGCAGAAGGGATTCTGAATGCCGAAACCACAAAAAAAATTCAGAACCACCTCAGGTCTTGTGAGAACTGTGCAAACTTTGGAGCGCGTTATGTTGCCCTGCTTGGTCTTTTGAAAGAGCAAGGCCCACACGTACTCATTTAACTTTTAACCCTACTAAGGAGAATATCATGGATTTACTAAAGCAGAACGAACACTCAATCGAACGCGCCATTCGCATTATCGTCGGATTGGTTTTACTCAGTCTCGTCTTTATCGGACCCAAAACAATGTTCGGTTTGATTGGTATCGTCCCGATACTCACTGGCGCTTTGGGCACTTGCCCGATCTACACCCTCCTAGGTTTTAGCACCTGCAAGAATTGCGAAGTAGACAAAGCCTAAGAAGGCCTAACTAGAATAATCTGAGAAAAAGAAATTCAGTTTGTTCCCGTCCAAATCTCTAAAATACGCCGCGAAAAATTGAGGCGATCGAGCGCCTGGTTCACCTTCACAAGTGGCGCCCAAACTAAGCGCTTTGTTGTAAAACTCTGTAACCTTTTCTTTGGAGTTCACCTGGAAGGCCACCATGCCTCCATTCCCGGCGCTCGCCGCTTGACCATCAAAAGGCGTAGTGATCATGAACGAGGGTTCGGTAAAATCTTTCCCCCAAAGCACGCCGCGATCGGTTCTAAAAAGTTGCTTCTCACCCATCGTCTCGAAAAGAGGATCGTAGAATGCTATCGATCTATCGAGGTCGTTTGTTCCTAACGTGACGTATCCAATCATATTTTCTCCTTCTGCTTAAACGCGCTTCATTTGTCTTTTGTTCATGGCTTCCTTTTTGTACTCTATAACAACCTTCTACAGGTCCAAAATGAAAACAACACAGTTTCTGATCTTATCTTTGCTCCTCTTTCTTCCGACCTCTCTTTTTTCACAAAGTTTGGGCGATGCCAGAGAACTTTACGCGGCGGGAAATTGGGACACGGCAAAAGAGGCCTATAGTGATCTCTACAAAAAAGGGGATCCCAATATACAGGTCGAGGCGGCGCTCGAAATTTCTGGGATTTTGTGGGAACAGGGACAATACGCCAAAGCATTAAAGTGGACCCAAACGACAAAAGAACTCATTCAAAAAACGGGGAAAAACGAACTCAAAAGTCGTCGCTTGTTTACCCTCGGAAATATCCTCGCCAGTAAAGGCAAGTTTGGTAAATCGTATTCAACTTTACAATTTTGTCAGAAAGAGGCGAGGAAATATAAAGACCTTAGCTTTGAAGTATTGTGTCGAATTAGTGCGCGCTTTGTTCGCCAACTTCAGGGGAAATCCACAACTTCAAAAAAACAATATCAATCCGATCTAAAAAAATTAAAATCGACTGGACAACCAATGCTAGTTGGAACCGCCTTGGCAAAAACTGCATCTCTTCGCGACAGTGCCGGTCGTTATGGCGACGCGATTCACTTACTAAAAATGGCGCACGGCCAATTCAAAATTTCAAAGAGCGATCCAGCATTGGCAAGAAACAAACTTCGAATGGCAGCCGTTTACCAAAACGCTGGACAGTGGAGCGACTCCAAAAAACAGCTCGCTGGCCTCGTCTCGACCTTCAGAAATATGAATAATAAACCTGCCTTGGTTACACTTTATTCTTTAAAAGGACGACAAGCACAATACGATGGCGATTCAAAAGCAGCGAAAAAATACTTAACCAAAGCCCAAGTCAATGCATCCTCTCTTTCTTCTCCGCAGATTCGCGCCCAAGTCGACCTCGGATTCTGCGAGCTATATACCGACGCCCAACATCTAAACAACGCACAAAAATATTGTGATCGTGCTTATGAGAATTTTTCGAAAATTGGTTTATGGACGCTCGCCGCGCGTTCGAAAATCATGTTGGGCGGACTTGCTCAGAGCCGAAGCGAATTAGAACTTGCCGCCCAATCCTATAAAAGTGCGCTTGGTATTCTTGAACGCATCGGCAATCAGACTTTCGTCAAACGTGATATTGCCTTCCAAAAAACCAACTACTGCCAAGTCAGTTGGGAGCTCAAAAGGGCAGAGGCTCCAACGATTTGTTTAAATGCTACTCGCTCGTTCGGCGGCATCAAAAAGGACGCCACCGTCTATAATGCGATGGCCAAGGCACATTATATTTTGGCGCATTTGAAAAAGAAGAAAAAAGAGAAAATCGCTAATTTCAAGAACGCCGCGCGCTTATTTGAAAAAGGTGGCCAGCCAGCACGCTCCGCCGATGCTCTACTTCGGGCCGCAGAGCGGATGAAAGCCAAAGTATCGGTTCCTCTTCTCAACAAAGCCCTTGGTCTTGTTACTTCAAAAGCGATAATAAAAAACAGAATCCCGGAAGAGGTTCGCATCAATATTCTTACCCATCTAAGTGAGGATTTGATGGAACTCTCGCAATGGAAAGACGCTCTAGAAAACTTAAATCTTCTCAAGAACTCCGCACGACGACAAAAGGATTGGACATCTTTATCTTGGGCGCATAACGCGCGGGCGCGTGTCCTTCTAAAAACGAAGGGACGTCCCGAAGCGCTAACCGCATTACGAGAATGTATCGACACTTCGAAGAAAGCCCACGATAAAACCCAAGAAGATCTCTGCGAAGAAAATTTAAAAAAATTATCAAAATAATTGTAAACTCAGCTCCTACTTTCCACACCTTACCTAAAGCGATGACTCATGAAGATTGAAACAAACTATTTTAATGGCCAATGGAACCAGTTTAACTCCGGCGAGGCATGGCAGCGAGAAAACCCAAGCCGCATTTCTGAGGTGGCCTTTGAAGCCAAAGAAGATATTACCCATGTTGATTTGGCCGTCGCCTCTGCAAAAAAGGCCTTCCCTTCATGGAAAAAAATTGGGTTCCAAAATCGGCAGGCCTATTTAGAAAAACTAAAAAACGAATTCAAAAAAAAGGAAGACCAGATCGCCAGACGAATCTCCATTGAGGCCGGAAAACCTTTGTGGGAAGCCCAAGGTGAGGCCCGCGCGCTGGTCGCAAAAATTGATATCATGAGCACCGAAGGCGCGGGAATGGTGAAGACCGTAAACCCGGAGTCCTTGTCTGGGCGATATCGTTTTCGACCCTTGGGACCGGTCGCCATTCTGGGTCCCTTTAACTTTCCGGCCCATCTACTCAATGGGCATATCATTCCGGCTCTTCTTCACGGAAATACGCTAATCGTCAAACCTTCGGAAATGACAAGCGGTGTTATGCAATTGTATTTCGAATGCGTTCACGAGGCGGGCTTTCCGCCGGGCGTTATCAATCTCCTCCATGGTAGCGGAAAAACTGGTGCCGCCCTTTCGGTCCATCCTGATATCCGAGGGATCTTTTTCACAGGCTCTTGGAAAACGGGACTTGCGATAAGAAAGGCCACCCTCGAAATGCCATTCAAAGTACTCGCCTTAGAAATGGGTGGTAAAAACACCTCCATTATTCTTCCCGATGCAAATCTTGAACAAGCGGCGCACGAAATCGCATTGGCCTCTTATTTGACCACCGGTCAACGATGTAGTGCTACCAGTCGTGTGGTTCTTCACGAGAGTGTTTTTGATGATTTTGTAGATCTTTTTACTACAATAAGTCGGCGTATTACGACCGGTGACGCCTTAGAAAGCGACTCCTTTATGGGACCTTTAATTAATAAAGCGGCTTACGATAATTTCATCGCTGCACAATCCAATACTGAACAAGGTGTTTTGAAACCTCTTCTTAAAGGTGGCGCGACGGAAGATAAAAGCGGGTATTTCGTAAAGCCGGCTGTATGGTTGGCAGGCGAAGTTAATCCTAAAGGCGGCCATCAAGCCGAGGAAATTTTTGGACCCGATGTGGTTTTATATCGCGCGAGTTCAGATAGTGAAGCCGTCCAAATCGCCAATGCCACGGACTATGGTTTGGCGATGAGCATCTTTAGTGACAACCGAGAACGCTTTGATGATATGGCCGATTTACTCGAAGCGGGAATCGTCAATCTCAACAGGTCCACATGCGGCGCATCAAGCCGTCTTCCTTTTGGCGGATTAAAAAAATCGGGGAACGGAATGCCTTCGGCACTTTTTGCGCCTTTTTATTGCACCTATCCTCAAGCCCAACTTTTCGAAGAAGCGGGCTGGTCGGATGCAAAGTCTAACGCTGGCGCCTTGTCCAAACTTTCCTAAATTTTGTTAACCTACCAATCCAACCTACGCCAAACACGACCGACATTTTGAATCACACGCTATTCGGTGTAGCGAAGCACGAGTAGGCTGTTATTCTGAATTGTTTGATCTAAAAATTCTCGAAAAGTAAACTCGTCTACAGGTTTCTCTCCCTCCTCATCCCAATAATTTTCTCCGTATTCGTTCCAATACATTTTGAAAAGTAGGTCAACGAGAACCTGTCTTTTTTCTACATCGAGAATCCTGTTTCGGATAAAGACAATAAAGGAGGCGCCGATTCCGAAGAGCTCATAGTCAAAGTGTTCTTTCATGTGTTTGGCGAGCATGTAATTTTCAAAGGGATTGAGATCGCCAGAAAAATATCCATTCGCAAATGCGCCAATCAACTGGCATGGTTTTTCTACCGGAACTTTCAAAATAAGAAGGGTCTCGTCGGTGATGTTCACAAGGTCTTTATTCCCCTCAATAAACCCTTCAAAGCCCTCACTCAGGCGCAGATTTTTTTCTAAAAAATTTCCTTCTTTTGCTTTTTCGGCGAGCCGGAGGAAATTCCTTTTCCTTACGAAAAATTCATCTTGGGTTAGCAAGTATCCAATATGCTCGCCGTCTTCAAAACAAATCTCGGGGAACTTGCTCACATCTCTTGCATCGAAGGCATCTAAATCGTGGGTTAAGCGTGCGTGCATCGACGTATACTCGGCTTGATTTAAGTTGTCGATGGTTACTAAAAAATGGAAGCCAGGATTGTCCCGTCGCAGCTCCTCGTAGAATTCAATGAGTTCCTCAGTATTAAAATCGCCTACTTTATATCGGTCGCATAAATATCGTTCTGCGTTATCTGTAATCCGTTTTTTGTGCACCTTTTACCTTCCTTTATCGAACCAACACTGTTCGGCGAGACGCCTGTCCAGCATTATCCATGACCAGCACTTCATGTTTACCAACGCTTGGCGTCCACCACAATCTCTCTTGCGCACCTGCGCTACCGATAAATTGACCGTCCACAAACCAACTTAGTTTCATGCCAGCAATTTCACTTTCGGCCTCAAGTGGAAGTTCTTGGTCTTTGGCCGGAACGCCCGGAATAAGATTGATGCTTTGTAAACGTGGGGACGTTATTTGTGGCGGACGTGTGGCGTCGGTCGGCGGACAATCATCGGATAATAGAGGCACCCGTGGAGAAAAACGATGGCGGTCAGAAAGGTAGCGACGCACACTCGCGGGCCAACTCAGAAAAACTTTCGGTTCATAATCGCGGTCCAAACGGCACGATGGGGTAAGCGATCGACCTGTTTGTTTATCGATATCAACACGTACATGATACGGACATTTTTTAGTGAGCACCCGAGATCGCGGCGCGAGTACTATTTCTCTATGGGGACAAGAAGGATTGGGCGGATGTCCGGAATAGGAACAGACTTCGAACTCGCTCAATTCATCGGGCTGGGGATCGCTTTGGTCCCCTTCCACAGTTAGCGTTTCGAGAACATCAAACAAAACGGGCCCGCTTCTTTTACTACCTAGGAGGGCTGCGTTTCCTGAGTTGTCGAAATTCCCCATCCAGACAACTGCGGTATAAGAGGCATTTCCGCCAGCCGCCCATGCATCACGGAATCCATAACTGGTTCCCGTTTTCCAGAAAATGGGCGTCGCATTTGGATTCATTCGACGTCGATTAAAACCCGGTTTATCGTTTGTTCTTAACATTTTTCTGACCAACCATTTTGATGCCGAACTCATAAATTCTGGGCCGTGATCGATATGTTTTTGGTTGGCAAGAACACGAATTTCGCGTGTCGAATTTTCGGACAGGGCGGCGTACAAATTGGCCACCTCGAAAGGAGAAATTTCCACACTTCCAATTGCGGCAGACAAACCATAGTAACCAGGTTTACTTACCAAGTTTTTTGTTCCCAGTCCACGGAGCATTCCAATCAAAGTATCGGGCCCCATTTTATTCAACATTCTCACAAAAGGAATATTGAGCGAGCGCGCCAAGGCAACTTCAACGCTCACCAAACCGCGAAAATTCTGGTCGTAATTGCGGGGTGAATAAGTTCCGTAATGCGTCGGAATGTCGAGCGTTAAGGTTTGCGGCAGCACGATTCCGCTATCGATTGCGCCAGCAACGATAAAAGGTTTGAGTAGCGATCCCGTCGAACGGGCGATATTAAATCCTGGAAGTTGGGCGCCGTCCTTTTTTCCGAAATTGAAGTTTCCGATCATTGCACGCACATCGGCGCTTTCGTTTTCCACGACAACGATCGACGCATTTTTAATGCCGTGGATTCCGGCGGAGCGTTGATGGGAGGCAAGTATTCGCTCCACCATTTGCTGGGTCCCCCTTTGAATCGTCGTTGGGAAAAACAATGTTTTAGGTTCTTTCGCTTTCAGCCAAAACGCGAGATGGGGAATTTCTTTTGGGAAAGGATAAAGACGCGTGGGTACATCGGCCGCTAAAACTTGCTGATGAAGCTCTTTGGCTCGCTGCGCATCAAGATTGATGTCAGACACTTGAACGCCGGTATTCTCTTTTGACTCGTCGAACAAAAGAGAAGGGTGGATAAGCGCGCCCTCTTCTAGAAGCCAATCGGCGATATGATTTCGAGCGTCTTCGAGGCGTTTTTTATTTTGATTTTTCGGATAACGTAAATTGGGATTTTGTGGAACGGCCAACAAGGTTGCAATTTCGACATGCGATAGATGTTTGGCAGAATGGGAAAAGTAGGACAGTGAGGCTGCCTCAATACCCTCGATATTTCTGCCAAAAGGAACATAGGTCAAATAGGCTTCCAAAATTTCCTTCTTCGATAAATAAAGCTCAATCTGGGTTGCTCTGTAGGCCTCAATGCATTTGCTTTTTAGTGTTCGGGGCCGGGGTTCTAGCACGCGAACCAATTGCATTGTAATCGTTGACGCGCCAGAAATCCGCCGTCCCATGGTCAGGTTTAAAAACATCGCACGTAGAATCGCTACTGGGTCGACGCCAAAGTGTTGGTAAAATCGTTTATCTTCGAATCGAATAAGCGCGTCCAAATACACCGGATCGATATCATCCAAAGAGGGTTTAATTCTCCACTTATCATCTTCAGAAAGAAAGACATGCGCGCTTCGTCCATCCTCATAGGCGACAACGACAGATTCTCTATAGTCTAAACGTTTGGGAAGATCCCAGAAATATAAACCGCAAAGTAGCCCCAGAATGGTAATGAAAAGCATAAAACCAAAGCCGGTCGCCAGCTTCTCAAGTCTCTTTTTCGTTTTTATTCTCGGCTCACTTTCACGATAGATGGTTTTTCACGGGCCCACATTTCGGGTTCATACATGCCTTCGATTTCGGGCGGAGGCGCGAAGAATTTGCCGGCGGCCACGGCGCGTACCGTGTACATTAGGGTAACGGTTCGTTTCGCGTTGATGGTACCAAAAACTTCGATACGGTCATCGCGTACGTTCATATGTTGAACCTTCCAAAGTTGGTTGGTGTTCACCCACGACGGAAGGGTGCCTCTACCGAAGCTTGGATTTTCAACCTCAAATCCTCCGGCAAATCGATCGACCAAGGCAAGGTTGGAAAGGTTTCGATTGGTTGTGTTGGTTATCGTTATACGGACAAAAGCGATATCTCCCAAAGTGTAGGCATCGGGTTCTAATTCCTTGCCTGACAGATCGAAGTACACGCGATTAATCTTCAACCCGTTTCCGCCTATCTTCGCTTCTGCACCGACTCTGACACCAGAACTCGAAACGATGGCATAAACCTTTCCGTTTTTCTTGGGAACATTGATGACGATACTGTCATATTCGCTTGCACGGGGAATAACCCAGGTAGAATCTTTTGAGATCTTAGCGACGTTTTTCGCGTTCACTTTTTGCCCATTGATTTTAAGCGAGGGCGTTCCCATCGACTTTGCGCTACCTTTAAGCCATTTCCCGAGTCCTGTTATTCCCCACGAAATTTCTTGAGTTGTATAGTAACGACTCTTACGTTCTGAAAGAGAATTTGCGACCACTTTGGCGAGTTTTTCACCGTCGGCGTGTTTACCGAAAAGGTCATAGAAAACACTGAGAATAAACGCGCGACGACGACGATCGGAATAGTAGGACCAACGGGTTTCGCGCTCGTCATCGATCTTTGAAATATCAACATTTTTGAGCTGTTTTTCGTAACGACGATCGCCGGCGAGATAGAGTGCCGCTTGAAGAAGATAGGTGTTTTCCTTCTTTTGCTTCGCCGAAATTCGCGAAGCCCCAGGTGCCACGCTATCCTTGAAAGATTTACGGTTAATCAAAGATTGAATTTTAGCGCGATTGGCGCGACCGGCTTTGGCTAATACATAGTGCATGTAGGGTAGCGAATAATTATAACGCGAACGAGAACTTGAATTTTGCGCGGTCATCTCAAGATAGTCGAGCGCTTCTTTTAGGCGTTCCTCGGGAACGTCGAATCCTTTTTCTTTGGCGTCGAGTAGCATGTCGGTCGCGTAGGCTGTTCCCCAACGGTCGGGTGAATAGGAGCCAGGCCAATATGAGAATCCGCCAGAACTTGTTTGCATGGAAAAAATACGTCGTATGCCTGCGGCTATCATTTTTTCCACGCCGCCTAATTTTGCCAAAGTTTCCGGATCTGCATTTTTTACGAATTCAGAAACAAAGAGTAAGGGACGGGTGGATGAAGTTGTTTGCTCAATACATCCGTAGGGGTATCGAATCACGTATTTGAGGTGGTCGAATGCACGACCGTAAGGGTTGGTTGTCACCCAGATATTGGTTGTTTCTGAGGTTGGAACCCATCCCTTTAAGAAAGAGTTAAATTCGGTTTTGCCTTGGGTAAGCTCGGCGACTTTAACCATGGTTTCACGTGGTCCGGAAGGTCGGAAGGGTACCTCACCTTCGGTATAGGATTCAAAACCAGGTGCTTTGGCGATGACTTTGAATCTTGCTGCACCGGCTTGTCGAAGTGCCTTGACCCTAAAGATCGCGGTTTGGGACTCTTCGTTTTTCGCACTAAGGGTGACGCTTTGAGGAGAAAGAAAGGATAGGAGTTTACCTTTTGGTGCGTTCTGTTCTCCGGATATTCCCATATCTTCGACCTGAATTTCGATCGTAATATTTTTGTCTTTCCCTGTCATATTGGTCACGAATACGGGAATGGATATCTCGTCGTCGGCGCTCAAGAAACGTGGAAGGGTTGCCTGTAAAACAAGAGGATCGCGAACCAGTACTTCCGTTTCGGCAGACCCGGTCTTTTTTTCGTCCATCGAAACCGCCATTATTCTCAAGGCGCCGCGATAGGTTGGAACATCAAAAGAGACTTTTGCTTTTCCCTGGTCATCCACCTTTACCAAACCTGACCAAAGGGCTACTGGCTTAACGGGCATTACGCGACCTAAACCGTCTCCAAATTTACCATCTTCGTCCCACGCTCCACCACCGGTTTGGGCGGAAGGTCCGGCACCATTTCTCTGAATGGCCCAACCAATGGTCTCGAAGGTTTCCACACCGAGCTTTCGCTTTTTAAACAATTGTTGAGATAATTTTGGCGTTTTGTAATGGGTCAGCGAAAGAATACCCTCATCAATTGCCGCGACTGTAACGAAGGTGTTTGCGCTGGCTTTACCTACATTAATGTCGACCTCGAAAGTGCTATTTGGACGTACTTCTTTGGGTGCATTGACGAGAAGTTCATGAACTTTGGTGGTTGGTTTGACCATCACGCTTTTTAGACCGTAGGCACGATCGGGCATAAAAGATTCCTTCGAATCAAGGAAAGGGTCTTTGACGACGAGCGCGCTAAAGTAAATATTGGGGACAAATTTTTCGAGTTTATATTTCCATTTTACCTTGCCAGCTTTGACGTCCATCCATTCCGATTTAAGAATGGAGGAGGTTTCAACGCTAACCAACATTCGGCCAGCGAAGGGCACTTCGAATTCAACTTCAACCTCTTTGTTGATTTCAATGACCGTCGGCGCGTTGATCGGAACGGGGTTCGGTCGTTGGGGTCGAGGCGTATAATCGAGCGATGAGCGATGGTTATAATAGTAATATCGCCAACCACTGGCTTCGACGGAAATATCTGCCTTTGCATTCTTATCTTGGACGCGAACCACAAAACGACTCGCGTAGCTCGAAGGGGTCATCGATACTTGAAAGCGTCCATTTTTTACGCGTACGCGTTTGGTGCCCACCGTGATTGGACGCATATTTCGTCCCCAAGAATCGCCGCCCAAAGAATCATCGCGGTACCAATAATAATCGTACTCAAGTCGAATGAATTCTACGTTGAGTTCTTTAATATCTTTTTTTATTTTCCCCTTCCAATCTACAATCACACCATCGACCAGGAAGGGCGTTCCGACTTTCGCATTTTTGGCGGATGTTTTTAACCCAATATGGTAGCTATTAGCATGCATAGTGGTTTTGGTGATCGAGGAGGAAGACCGTCCCGAGCCCGCTTCAAAAACGGCAGTCGTGGCCGTTAAATTAAACACGCCTGTGCGTGAATCGGTTGCTTCGTTATCAGGGCAGGCGAGCTTGAGTTTCCCTTCTTCTCCCAGAACGCCTTTTATAGCGCCTAACTCGATCGCTGATTTATCGCCAATTTCTGAGCCGAAGGTATAGTTGGAAAATTTCTTAGGTTTAAATTGACTGGTCGCGAGCTTACATGTGACCTCAACTTTGCTGCCTTTAGCAGAGCCACCGAAAAGGTATTTTGCTTGAATATCTACTTCTAAAGGCTCGCCGATGAGGTGATCTTTCCCTTTAATTTCGGTCGACACTTTCATCCTTTCCGGAACGAACTCTTCGACATTAAAAGTATAACTTTTTAGTAATTCCTTACCGATCTGAACATCAAAACTATAGGCACCGGTGGATGCGAAGTCTGGGAAATGTTGATCGATGATGACCGCACCAGCGGCGTTGGTTTGAAGGATTCTGAGCTTCAAAAACTTCTTTCTCGGATCGTAGAATTTCAATTCAACGGGAAGCCCTTCCTTGGGAGCTTTATCTTTTGATGTTCGGATCACCGCCACAAAATGCCCCGTCTCGCCGGGACGATAAACATCACGATCCGCGTAAACAGCAGCACGGTATTTTTCTTTACTTAGATAGGGCGTGCCTGTTGTGGTCGGTGAGGTTTTGACTTGATCGTATTTGAGGAAAGTAAAATCGTTTTTTGCTTCGGCAAGGATCGCAAAGGGGGGATCTTCGTCGATGTCTTTACCGACAACGTCGAGTTTACAACTCCCGTTGTTTTTCGTTTTACAACTCGAATAAACGTTTCCGTTTTGCCGAATGAGCTTTATCTGGACACCTGGTTTTGCTTTGCTGGTCTCCATATCGAGGACCCAGACCATAATTTCGTCCGACCATAAATCGCCCTTCTTAGGTTCAGAACGTTTTACGATAAGGTTCAAATCGGTCACTACAACACGCGTACTATCGGAGGCACCCTTAGGACCGGCGACGAAAATTTCGTACACACCAGGCTTTGGATCTTTGACAAGGTCGTGAATGGCAATACCTTGAATCGACTTCTCATCTGCCTTGCTTTTTAATTCGATTTTTTCTTTGGCAACAACTGACGATACACGTGTCCCCAAGGCTTCTTTGTCGCCCGATAACCAGAAGGCTATATTTCGAATAGGAATGTAACGCAGGGCAACATTCACTTTGGGAGTATTTAGGGTTTGAAGTGGAATGGTTTTCCAGGATTTTTTCGGAAGGTATCGGCCTTTATTCGTAAATCTTAAAGTCGGCGTTCGAGCAGGAATAGTAAAGGTGTCTACATATTCTCGCGTAACCAATCCTTTATCAACGCTTTGTAATCCGGCCTCGATTCTTAGGTTATAATTCCCGCGTTTGAAATCACCCAGAATATTGAAGCCACCTTCACCGGCTGCGACGCGCAGATTATCAACCTTGGGGGAAATCTTGATGAGCTTTTTAAACGAGTCCTCGGTTGGAAGACAACGCTTGGAGACGCGGAAGCTATTGTAATCGTGTGTATAAAAATACCGGTAGCCACGCTTTGCGCCATTGTCATAGCACACCACTTCGAGGTAAAATCCGGTCGGTCCCTCGCGATGGGAGACTTGTAGAATCTTCAATTCTGGCGCCGCACGAAGGTGGACGAAGGCCAATCCTTTGGGCGCGATAATGTTTTCGGCGACAGCACTTGGGACCTTGTCGACTTCTAATTTGAGCGTGCGATTTTCGGCGATGTCGGGATGAGAAACATAGGCGTGGACGAGGTGATCTGTGGCGCCTTTCACATAAGAGATCGCTGAAGATGGAATGGCCTTGTCGTCAATATACCATTTGGCAAAAGAGGAAAGATTAGGTTTTAGAGCACCGGAAAAACGGATGTCAACTTCGGCCTTGTGAGCGTCCGGTTTTAAAAATCCTCCAGATACACTTAGGAATCTAAATTCAGGGGTCCTGAATTCCATGCTCCACGGCTTTGCGGGTTTCATAAGACCGTCAAGCGTATCCACGCTTATCAACGATACTTTGTATTTGGTTTGCGGAAGGAAAGGCGTATTGGGCTTAAATTCTAGGGAAGTGCTTGAGGTAAAGGTCAGGCTTCCAGGGATCTCTGGCTCGATCTTTAATCGGGTCGTATTGGGTACCGCTTTCGGATTGGAGCGGCTGGACGCCTCATAGGGTTGGATATCCATTGCGAACTGAATGACAATTTTTTGAGGGACGACGTCGGGGCTTCCGACACTTTGAATCACGGGAAGAAGAAGTTCTGGCGTGATTTTGGTCTGGAAAATTCCGGCGGGATCTTCTTCGCCATCCATTCCAGCATCGGCTTCGATGTTGGGATCTTCCTTATCCTTCTTCCCTTTTGAATCACCACAGGAGAAAGTAAGTAGTAAACATAAAATCGCGAATTTCGATAACGTCTTTTTTCCAATCAAACTGAACCCCTGTGTCCGTTAAATCCTAAATACCACCCTCGTTCGCTGCCCGCATTCTAGTCGTGCAGAGTCTGGATGGCTTTTCCTCAAATCTTGCTAACCCTTATAAATGCAGCCTTATTCCGCGAATGTAAAGAATTCAATTCCTTATTTTTAGGAGATCCAAAAAGCACCGTCTTGGAAAACACGAGAATTCGGTCTATGTATGTTTTCTCCGACAATGAGAACGATTATGAAAGCCATTCTTAGCATCCTTTTTTTGTTCGTCTTTTCGTGCTCGAACACCACACAAGGCCAAAAACCAACGCGTCTAAATCTGGACGGCCAGGCAAAAAAAGAAAAAGTAGAACGTGTGATTCTATTTATCGGCGACGGCATGGGCGTTGGTGCAATCGGTGGAACCCAATACTTGGCCGATGAAAAACTTCAGATGTTATCGATGCCAGAGTTTGGATGGATGTCGACCCATTCCTATGAGTTTGTGACCACCGATAGTGCCGCCTCGGCCAGTGCTATTTCAAGCGGAGAAAAAACCCACTTTAACGGCGTTGGCGTAAGGCCAGGTACCAGTGAAAAAGAAGAGGAGGATCCGGCCCATCACTTGGAGAGTTTCTTTGATCTAGCCAAGAGTAAAGGATGGGGACGGGGAATTGTGTCTACAAGTCGTGTGGTCCACGCAACACCAGCGGCCTTCTATGCTCACCGCAAAACCCGAAAATCTTACGATAAGATCGCCGAAGATTTATTGACAGCCGATCTTGATGTGGTGCTAGGTGCGGGATGGAAATATTTTCGAGAGCGCAAAGATGGTCGCGATCTTGTTGCCGAACTCAAAGCGCAATCTTACGATTATCTGGAAGATCCTTTGCAGCTTGATGCGTACACGAAAAGCTCTCGCAAAATGGTCGGTCTTTTTTATAAAAAAGATATGCCTTTTTTAGCGGACGAAAAGCGGACGATCTCTCTGCCGGAAATGGTAAACTCAGCTATTAAAGTCCTCGATCGTGGTCATCCCGAAGGATGGGTCCTCATGGTTGAGGGATCTTTTATTGATTGGTGCGAACATGCCCTGCGACCGGGATGCACCTTCAAGGAAACCAAGGATTTTGATGATGCCTTGGCCCTCGGACGGCGTTATGCTGCAAGTCGATCACAAAACGACACTCTCATTGTTGTTACCGCAGATCACGAAACGGGCGGTTTATCGATTATCGATCCTCCCTTCGCTGAGGAATTTAGTAAGCAGATCAACCCAGACGAAGGCATCCAAACCACCGCGGTACAGAGCTTCGAGATGGGATCCTATTTCAATCCAGAAATGGCAACCATTTATGACAAGCGCATCGTCACAAACTTTGGTTCCATGTCGGCTGCCAGCGCGATGGTGTGGAAGAAAAAGGGGCGTTTTTATGCTGCTCATACGGCGAATTTCGTCCCTATCTTTGCGCAAGGACCAGGTGCAAAATTTATTGCCCAATCGCGAGATAACGCAACCTTGGGACGCCGGATCAAATCGGTATTGGTCGAAGAAGGTGCTTTTTCCGCTCGGCCTAAAAAAAAGGAGAAACCTAAAAACATCGTCCTTCTTGTTGGCAGTGGAATGGGTATTGCGTCCCTTACCTACGGCTATTACGCGAACGGAAGTTCGGCTGCGATGGAACTCGAAGAACATGGCATCGTCGCGCCTCAATTTTCCAAACGTATCATCCCTACAGGCCGGTCAACCCTTGGAGCGCTGTGTCAAAGTGAAAAGAAAGATCTGATACAACATGCCATCGACCAAGGAAAAAGCGTAGGCATTATCACTGGAGATATGGATAAGTCCTCTATCCATGCCTTTCATTCGCCCAAAAGCGTCGGCGCCAAATTAATAAACTTAACAACTAAATACCCCAAAGGGATTGCGTTGGTTTTTGGCGAATCACTGTCTCCCATAGACCTGCATCAGCTTAAAAAACCGGGGTATGATATTCAAAGGTCTTGGCCTCCTCAAGAAAGTGAAAAAGCGATTATAGGCATTTTCTCGACGAAGCCCTCGCTCAAGGAAACCCTGGGGTTTGCGATCTCCCATCTTGAAAAAAACGAAAAAGGCTACCTCATCATCGCTGAGTTCAAAGGCGTCGACGCGCGACTTTCTACCTTTGAACTCAGCGCTCTGTTGGATGAACTCTCCGAATTCGACGACGCTCTCAACATGGCCAAGGCAAAAGTAACCAAGGATACTCTCCTTCTTTTCACGGCCAATTACGATCACACGATGAGCGTCCTTGATAATCATTACGCGTTTGTAAATGGGCGGTGTGGCGCCACAAAAAGGTGTGGGGGGGAATATCATTACGATGAACTTGATGTCCTTGACCGAGAAGGATTTGGACGCAAAGACCTTCAGGGGGATTTCGAGCCGAAGATCATTCTACAATACGCATGGTTAATTCGAGCGGCCCAGCATGTGGTCGGATATAAATCGCCCAAGATCGCGGCTTACCCCTCAGCGAATTTCGTCCCCCTCTTTGCACAGGGCCCTGGCGCAGAACTTTTTCGAGGGTTTCACAAACAACAAGATATTGGTAAAATACTCAACGATTTGTAAACCCTCAATGGAGATCCTATCATGGGTAGTTTTCTTATTCGCGATGCGCGAAGCAACGATATGGCGGCTCTACTAAATCTCATTCAAGAACTCGCCGATTTTGAAAAAGAACCTGACGCGGTTGAGCTAAATGTTGAGGATTTGCAACGAGATGGTTTCGGACAACATCCGAAATTCCATGCCTTCGTCGCTGAGGCGAACGATAACATCGTCGGCGCGGCGCTGGTTTATTCACGCTACTCGACCTGGAAAGGACCAATTTTACATCTCGAAGATTTGATCGTTTCAGAAAAAATGCGTTCCCGAGGCATCGGTGATTCGCTTCTCAATGCGGTTGTAAACTATGGCTATGCGCTTGGTGTGAAACGCATTAGCTGGGAAGTTTTGGATTGGAATCAATCCGCGATTGATTTTTACGAAAAAAAAGGCGCGCGTGTGATGCGCGATTGGGACCTTGTTCAACTGGATGAAAAAGGCATCGCGAACTTCATCAAAAACACAAAAAAGAATGATTCGGCGTAGGTTGGGTTGACCGAGGAAAGTGAGGAAACCCAACGCATATCTCATCGACCAACAACATAGTAAATACACTTACTATATTCAACGAATGGGAATCGAATAATAAATAAGCGACTCAGGAGACGTGGGATCGTAGTCCTGCGCGTAGGTTTCCAAATCCGGCCCGTAAGTATGACGCAAGGATGTGGACATCAGCCAAGTTGAATAAATATAACTCACCGTATCGTCGAGCATTCTCGGATCGCCACGATGAGAAAAACGCGCGTATTCACTGGCCTCGACCCCAATTCCCACCATCTCATTGGGAATATTTTTCAGGTCTTTAACCTGGGTGACCGCGAAATATTCGAGTTCTTCTCCGTCCCCAGGCAGCTGACGTATGACGCCGTAACACGCTATGCCGATTCTACTTTTTACCTCATCGAGATGTGGAAGGAAGGCCTCCCAAAGGGAGGGCAATTTATCAGCAATATTGTTTTTTTCAGAATCAGAACCAAAAAAAGTTGTTCTTTTTCCCACCAAACTCATCGCTTCTTGTGTCACAATCTCGGGTTCCAGAGAAAGGTTTTTATTGATGTGTCGTAGATAGTCCGCGCTTAATTCTAGCTTTTTTAGAAAGAGCGATGATTCTCCAATTTTCCGGTAAGCATTGGGTGTTAAGCCAAAGGTTTTTTTAAAGGCTCGCGTAAATGCGGCCTGGGAATCGTATCCAGCGGCTATTGATATTTCGATGATGCGCTCGTCTGTGACACGAAGTTTTTCTAGTGCATTGGCCAAGCGCCGAGATCGAATGTAGGTCTTCAAGGTTTCCTTTGATAGAGCCTTGAATACGCGTTGGAAGTGCCATTGGCTCATACCGGCCGCTTTTGCAACATCGACGAGTTGGATGTCTTGATCGAGACGTCCTTCAATGAAGTCGACCGCTATTTGAACTTTTTTTAAGTAAAACATGTTACTATTTTCTACGGGTTTTCAAAAAATCCAGTCATCGAAATCAGCTTACCTTCCTTATCATATTTCCCGTAGCTCATTCCCTCTCCTATGATTTGTTCCTTTCCATCTTTCATATGCCAGCGTGCAATACTTTGATTGTTATGTGCAAGGAAGTAGTGGGTTTCAAAATGTCCACCGGGAACTTGTTCATGAAAAGAGGTCATATAGTTTACCAATTCCTCCCAGCCCTTCGTGGTCGCTAGTGGATCGTTATAGACACAGGTCGGTGATAGGCAAGTTTGGAAGATGGCCCGTTTTTCGTCGGCCGACTCTGCTTTCCAAGATGAATTGTAGGTTTCCCACGTTGATTTAAATGCGTTTGTCATTTTCTGCTCCGTTATTGGTTGGGTCGTTTATAAGGGAGCGGCGATTTTCACTTTTGATATTTTGTGCTTTTGTTTTTTGTTGGGTTTTCGTTGCTTTGTCCAACCTATTCAAGTTTTTTGTAAATGAGTTGAAGTGTTTCGGGGGCGCTTTGTTGAATATGAATCGATGCTGCGATGCGCTCCTGGCAGGGCGTAAGGGTTGCCACATCGTTGTAGAGAATCTCAAAAAGCGTGTCGCCTTTTTTGACTTTTTGCCCGTGTTCAACAAAACAGTAGAGGCCTACCGCGGGATCAATTTCATCTTCTTTTGTACGTCGACCTGCGCCGAGTTCAAGCGCTGCGAATCCTAGATTGGCAACATTTGGAAAACGAATAAAGCCATCGGATTGGGCTTTATAGAAAGTGCGATGTTGGGGTTGTGGCAAAAGAGAAGGATCGTCAATGGTGGCCACATCGCCGCCTTGGGCCTCTACAATATCTCGGAAAATTTTAAGAGCGCTTCCGTCTCGCAATTTCGCGCGGAGCATCGCGTCAGTATTCTCGTCGGCAAGTCCGGTGAGATCGAGCATTTCGTGCACAAGGGCAACGCTAATATCTTCAACGTCTTTTGGTCCTTCGCCTCTCAAGGTGTCGATGGATTCTTTCACCTCAATCGCGTTACCAATCGCCTGTCCTAAAGGCTGATTCATATCGGTCATCAAGGCTCGGGTTGGTGTTCCCATCTCGTTCCCAATATCGATCATCGTTCGGGCCAGCAGTTCTGCATCCTCAAATGTTTTCATGAAGGCCCCGCTTCCAACTTTCACATCGAGTACAAGCGAATCAATGCCTTCTGCTAATTTCTTGCTCATGATCGAGCTAGCAATAAGAGGAATGCATTCAACGGTTCCCGTCACATCGCGAAGGGCATATAATTTTTTATCGGCGGGCGCGATTTGTCCCGTTTGACCGATCAAGGTACAGCCAAGTTTTAACAATTGTTTACGGTAAGCCTCGATAGAAAGATTAACATTGAACCCGGGAATGGATTCCAGTTTATCTAAAGTACCTCCGGTATGCCCTAATCCACGACCCGATATCATAGGCACTTTTAAACCCGCCGCTACGGCCAAAGGAGCTAAGATTAAAGAGACCTTATCCCCGATTCCACCCGTGGAATGTTTGTCCACTTTATGGCCCGGAATATCGGAGAGATCAAGAACTTCGCCGGAATGCAACATACGATGCGTCCAAACGCCGAGTTCTTTTTTACTCATCCCTTTAAAAAACACTGCCATGAGAAAGGCAGAGACTTGATAATCGGGGATTGACCCTTCCGTATAACCATCGATAAAATACGATAGTTCATCGGCTGAAAGTTCTTCACCAGATCGCTTTTTTCTAATTATTTCAACTACATTCATTCGTAAAACCTACGCCTGAGATGATCGAAGAGCAACCGTAAAATGGAAAGGCGGAAAGGATTTTTTTAAAAGAGGAGAAATAATTACAGTGGATTAATCGAATAACTTCGTTAGGCTTTCGTATAAATTTTGTGATTCTATTTACCTGAGGCCCTATGTTTCGTTTTCATACTGTATTACTCGTCGGCATTTTTAGTTGCTATTCACTTGTCGCGTCTGCTCAGACTACCAAAACGCCTCCCAAAACGTCCTCCTTTCGAGAAAGGCCAGCGCCCAGAACGGAAACGAAAACGTCAGACAGTACGACCAAAACCGAAAAAGGTCGTGTTAGTTTTGGCCTAAACTGGATTTTCAATTTCTCCGCAAATACAAATGAACTTGATGATGGATCGGACGCGACCGATGATACCTCCTTTCTTCGTTTGGAACCTCAATTTGAATTCTATGTCACCCCTGAAGTTCCAATTACTCTCAGTGCGGGGTGGTTAAGACGTTCTTTGAACCGTGTGGATGACCAAACTGCGGCATCAAATGAGCTCCTTCTGCTCCTCGGAACGGGCTACCATCTTCCCGTAAATCAGCTCTTTACCCTTATCGGTTCAGCGGCAATTGGTGGATATTTCGGCTCTAGTAGTCGTCTAATCACGATCCAAAATACCCTGCGTGATGAAAAGACCGATACTGTAGGTTTTGGCGGAAATGCAACCCTTGGCGCGGGTCTAAATTTTAGTGACCACGGTCAATTCCGTGCCGGTGTGACCTACACCGGTCTGGTAGGATCTGAATCAGTTGCCGACGGAAAATCATTCTCCGTTGTCACCCATAACGTCGCATTAAACGTGGGTCTTTTCTACAACTTCTGACTTTTCATCGGGATGAAAAACTGCAAGACGCATGCGCCAATCCACTCCAATAATCTCGCCTGGCTCCATCGCGCGCCACACATTATCACCGTCTAAGACTTCGCTGGCAAAAATCAGATGGGAAATAAACCCTGTTTGAGAAGGGGAGATGCATTCGGGAGCAAAATTCGGGCAGGTATTCTTTTCGCTACATTTGGACTTATAAGTGCTCACCATAAGTTCTTTTCCTCCCTGGTGGGCGGCCATCGTTTGACCGTTCGTGATGATAAAGGTCAAGAATAATTTGTTCTCATCAAAGCAGGATTCGCCAATGAGCTCTTCAATTTCCTTCACCGTTTGACGGATGGCAACCTTTAAATCGTCTAAAGGAAAACCTTTTCGGTGGAGGTCAAAAAGACGGGACATATTTGAAAGCAAAAGATAAAAGAAAACCTCGCTATCGGTTTCGCCAAGGATATATCGTCTTAAAACTGGCGGAATTTTGGCCTCAATCTGAGCGCGGTGTTCATCGAAGTCGGGAATGTTTCCGTTATGTGCAAAGATCCATTTTCCGTATTGAAAAGGATGGGAGTTGATAATCGATTTTGTACCGTTCGTGGCGAGTCGAATGTGGGCGACAACCGTATTGGAGGCGACCACTCCTGAGACGTGTTTGAAAAGGCGATCGGCAAAAGCACCTTCGGCACTTTTGACGACGTGGGGCACGTCGGCGACATAGTAGGCAACGCCCCATCCGTGGGGATTCGACTGACTTTGTTGAATGAGTGCATTATCTGCGCTCACCAAGGATTGGTGGACTTGACTCGGAATCACACTTCTAAAACCAAATAATCTACACATTGAACACTCCTGGTAGAAATTGATTCTTTCATAGTCTTGAACGAATCGAAAAGGTGATTTACCTAATTTAATGATCAATTTACTTTGACCAATACAAGATTACCTTTAGCATGTTCTTAAACTCTTTTTGAACGGTTAAATTTGAATTCGGATCCGGAATCATTGGGCATTGATTGGACGAAAAAGGAAACGCTTTACTTCGTCGGTGAGTGCTATGATCGTGATGCGAATTTGCGTGTCCTTCTGGGATATAGCACTCATGTCCTTGATAATGCGATAATCTTAATATTGGGTAAAACGATCTTTCAACCCTATATGAGTCGTGGGTGGGATCTAGAAGATAGCGATTTAAAATCCATTCGAATTCAAAGAAACGATATGCCAAGTTCGGCGGGAATCTGGGAAGGGAAGGTTTTCTCTCCCTTCTTTAACACGCTTGGGTTGGACATTCCTGATGAAGTGGCACTCATCCCGATCCCGATTGGAAAACGACTTTCGATCTTGATCTTGGGAGAACCCATTGATGGAAGGTCTCTTGCCGATCTGCGTGCCTTAGCCAAGGGTGTAGGGAAACAGTTAGAAAAACTCATCGTTCTTACGAAATCCGGAGAACTACCGGCACCCGAGGATCGGATTCCAGCGACGCCCCGTAAACGCGTAAGTTCGGAGGTGTCCAATGAATCTCTTGAGGCTCACGTCTTAGAGGCAACCTCAGAAGTAGAGGAAGTTCTCAGTCCTGGTGCATCTTCGGACAATTTCTTAGATGCTTCAGAAGCTGAAACATCTTTTACCGAATCTGAAAAATCCCACCCACGACTCAATAAAAAAGAAGTGGAAGAATATGTCATTCGCCAGACCTTGACCTTAGAAAGCGAAGTGGGCTTAATCGCTCCGAATCTGGACGAGGACCTAGAAAAATCTCCTTTTCGAAAAGCATCCGAAGAAATGTCTGAAGAGGAAGGAGAATCATCAAAAACATCCTTTGGTCTTCCACTCCTTGATATGTCAACGCAGATTGAGATTGACCCTTCTGAGGTCATACACTCTGCTGAGTCGACGTCCTTTGGCTTACCTCTTCTGATGCAAAGTTCGGAAATGCATGATGAGCCCTCGACCCTGAATGGGGATATCGACTCCGATCCTACCCGTGCAACGCTCTCTCAAATCGATAAAAGCTCCCACGATGAACAAAGAGTCCCGACGATGGTCTCCGAGATCATCGACGCCACCAAAATCGATCTGACCGCAATTCCGGCTGATGCTACGGAAACGCAGACCGAATCTATGCTTGTTAAACCCTATGAAAAAGGATTCTCGCGAGATGAACACACCTCCGGCGTATCGATAATGATCCCGAAGCAAATCGGCGAGGAAAACGTCTCCAATGCGACCCTTATGGGGGGAATTGGTGTTGCGGCCGATTTGGTCGAAAAAAGTCTTCGTGAAACGGTCGCCAATCCAGCCATCAGAAGTGGAGATTTCAAGCGTAATATTCCTGGAGCAGCCATATTTCGCGCTCGAAAAAAATCGGGCAAAGTTGGCGATTTCATTCCGAGATCGACCAAGCAAAGCCCGGCTCTACCTCATGAAGAGGCGACAAAGGTCCATACGCAGAAGTTCGAAAACGTTAAGGAATCCGCGAATGAAAATCCCACTCGCGAAACGCAAAGGGTCATACCCAGCGCGTCCAAGCCGCTTCCTCATCGAGAAGAAGAGAAGGCCAAGACGGAATCAGAAGGTCTTCAAACCGATACCAATCCTAACATCCCGCCGAAAATCCAAAGAGAAATGAAGGTTTTGGCACAAGAAAAAGCGCAACAGGACGATTGGAATCTCAAGGCTGATCCCCTCGATCCATCCATGTTTGACGGCCTTTCCGATCCAAGCCAACTCAGCATAGAAGCTCAATCCATTATTTTGGAGTCGGGGCCAAGTGTCTTGGAAAATCAAGAATATTTTCTGATGATCGACAGTCGCAATAAAAAGGTGGCGTTCAATGCCGCCCAAAAAATTGCCGAAATCGGTGAACCCGCATTGCCTTTTTTGACCTCTATTTTTCCGGGTCGTATTTTTATAGACCGTTATCAATATACCGCAGAAACGCTACCAAATGCGGCCTTGCATACACCGGTTCTAGAGTGTCTTACTCAAATTGGGCAGTCGGCGATGGGCGTTCCATTCGAATATCTAGAAGATAAAAGCACAGAAACACGTTTTTATGCCATTTTCGCTCTTTTGAATTTCGATTGTGGAGACCGCCTCGGCGAAATCTACGAACGCTTTTTTGACAAAGATCCACAGATTCAACAGGTCGCAAAATTCGTCCTGCGAAAAAGCAAAGGCAATAAAGGTTTCGTCAACGTCATTGATCGCTTACGCAACGAGATCCAGTTTTCAGCCAAAGATCACCGATTAGAAATCGCCTGTCAGTTGTTGTCAGCCATAAAAGATCGACAGTCCGTGGAGCTACTCATTAATCTCCTTGAAGAACGAAGCGGACATACAAAAACGACCATTCATCGTTCCCTGCAAAATCTCACTTTAAAAGATCTCTCCTCACCTTATGAATGGCGACAATGGTGGAAAGAGGCCCACGAAGAACCACGGTCCACTTGGCTCGTTGCCGCACTTGATAGCAATGACGAAATGATTCGTAAATCTGCCTACGACGAGATCCAGCATATACCGGGTTTAACGCTTAACTATCATGCCTTGCAGCCCTCAAAACTTCGAAGAAGAGCCCAACGCGAATTGCGTTCCTGGTTCGATACCCATCCCTAAATTATTCAGCTGCCGCCTCAACTTGAGTAGATAACTGGGACAAAAGCCGTGCCCCAGTCGTTTGGATTAGATCCAATTCGTAACGACATCTTGGTTCGGCCCTTTCGATGTATTTATCAAAATGCTCCATGCGATCCTCATGCTTTAATCCCTGCTCGTAGAAAATTTCGCAAACCGCCTCATCAATGAGGATCTTTATTAAATGCTCTGCGTGTAACATGGCCGGCGCAAAATCTTTCTTGGGATCCCAGGATTGACCCGTTAGATTCTCAAGCCACGATGTGATGGGCAATTGGCGAAAATTCTTGAATTTGTCGATGGCCGTCTTTTGGATCAAATGCTGTTGAGCTTGAAGAGAATAGAGATGAATTTTGGCCATCGCTTTTTCTCTTGGATCCCTCAATGAGAGCGCTCGAAACCGAGCCTGGGCTAATTTTTTAACAAAGAGTTGTGGATTTTTGAAAATTCGTCCCAAGGTATCTTTCATTGCCATCAGGGCTTGAATTTGACTCGTCCCCTCATAAATCGGCATCACCATCGCGTCTCTCAATAATTTTTCCACGCCATATTCTGTCGTAAATCCTGATCCTCCGTGAATTTGAATCGCTCGCCTTGCAATTTCAACCGATTTTTCGGCTGCGAAATATTTCAACAAAGGCGTTAAACGACGAGATGTTCTAGCGTATTTTTTAACGTCCGCCTCAATAGCTTCTTTTCTCTTTTGGTCGATCGCGTTGTGTTTTTTCAGATAAATTTTTGACCGATAAGAACGCTCTTCAGCGTAGGCGGCGTGCATCGATAAAGCGCGCATTGCACGTACATCGGTTTCCATCTCGTCGATGTAGTCGGCAATCATTTCGTGCTTATCGATGCTTTTACCAAAGGTACGTCGCTCATCTGCGTAACGTTTGGTTTTCCTTAGTGCCGATTCACAAATACCCAGACACTCAAAACCTACGCTGATTCTCGCGTTATTCATTAGTAGAAGCATTTGTCGAAACCCTTCTCCAACCTTACCAATGAGTTGAGCTGGTGTTTTGGAGTAGGTAATCGAGCAGGTCGCCGAAATGTGATGACCCAATTTTTCTTCCAAACGATCCACACTTGCAAAGATGGTCCGATTTCCCTTCTCGTCTTCCTCAAAGGCTTTCACAAGAAAAAGAGAAAGTGCATCTAAAGAATTTCGATCATCGGTTTTGGCAATCACGACATGGTATTTCCCGTGACCGGAGGTAATAAAAATTTTCTGCCCACTAACCAGCCAATTTCCTTCTTCGTCTTGCTCGGCTTTTGTTCGCAGGTTCGCCATATCTGATCCTGCATCAGGTTCGGTAATATCCATCGAGCCCCAGGCCTTTCCTTTGAGAATTTCCTCGATCTCTTCCTGGAATCGTAGTGACTTCAACATCCCTTTTTCGTTTGTTTCAAACGCGCCTTCCTCGTAGGCATACACCACCAAGGCCATCGCAATCCCTGCATGAAACCCAATATGTGAAGAAAGGGCTACGTCAGAACGTGAAAAAAGCTCGGTCGCCATCATATAGGTAATCAACGCCGAATTCATTCCTCCAAATTCCCTTGGCAACGCGAGTCCATGAAGACCCAAGTCTGCAATCTGTTGCAAAATATCGTTAAAACGTTGGGGCGATTGTACGATGCCATCCACCAAATGAGGATGCATTTTATCGAGGTCGGCAACATAAGGATCGATCTCATCTGCTGAGAATTTCCCAACCAAATCGAGGACGTCTTCGTAAAAACTAACCGTCTCATCGGAATTTTCAAATCCATCTTCTTGGGTAAAATCGTCTTCAATAAGTTGGGTCAAAGGCGCCCAGTCGATTTCACGTTCAACATAAAATCTGAGATCTTCGTTCTCTGTGTAAAAATTTGCCATTTTTCTTCCTTATTTACTTCGTTTGAAGCTCTTGTGTTCGGTGTTGATCAATGAAAAGACTTGAGCGCGCGATTCTAACAATTTCATTCATATGCAAATCGATCGAGGATGCACCCAGGGAATCAGCGGTCGCAATTCCACCAACCACCATTTGAATAACATGGAGAACGTAGGCGCGAGGCTGGACATCAGCACGCACTTCACCGCGTTCCACCCCCTTTTGAATATAATCTGAAAGAATGGAGATATAGGGCCCCAAATAGTCATCCATTCGTTTTCTTAAATGGGCGGGCCGATCGAGCATTTCTCTTAAAATAAGCCTAGCCCGATTAGGGTCTCGAACGAAAAATCGCACCACCTCGCCGACCAAACCATCAAAACGATCTTCACCAGAGGTCGCCAACTTCAAAATACGCGGCAACTCATCGTTCCAATGCTCAAAGACACGGTTTAAGACCGCGCTTCGTAATTTTTCTTTTGAACGATAATGATAAAGAAGCGAAGGTTTTTTAATGCCCACCTCTGTTGCGATGGCGCTTAAACTCGTCCCATTATAACCCGTGGTGGCAAAACGTTTGGTTGCAACATCTAACAGGCGCTCGGAGATATTCTGTTCTTTCATACTACCTTTCAACCAAGGGGTCGGCAGAACACTACCGAACGGTAGTCTACAGTCAACCCTTTAAAAAAAGATTTGAAATTCTGAAATGGACCTTAGAAAAAAATTGTAGGCGTGAAACGTGTAGGAAAAGTGCTGGCGCTCGGATAAGCACTTGCTCGGTAGCCGTAGATTGGAGGTTGTATTTGTCTCGGACCCTGATGTGGAAGCGCGTCCACAAGCCGAGTTAATGACCGATGTGAAGCACGATATTCTCATTTATTTACAACGCGTTACAGGAAAGCCTGAAACGAAAAAATGTTTTGGCCGAAGAAGAGTGCGCTTGGCATTCCGGGTGCTGAGTTTTGACAAGGATTGATTTATGTTGGGGCGGACCTTTTAGGAGCGCCCTCAACTGATGGAGTGGGAATGAGATATAAAACTATCAGGGTGGGAGAATTTGGGAGCGTCTTTGGACAATCCCAAAATTCTAAAATGGGCGTCGACAGACGTCCGCACCTCGTTGGGGCGTGGCCCCGGCTCAGGTGCTTAATACCCCAGGTCTTTGAGAAAAGATCAAATGGCTTAAAATATCGTGGTTGGCGATGGTCAACCGGGATCAATTTGGTTCTTTTCTCGGAATCGAGATTGGTCTTAGTTCACTAAAATAATGAGCTAGGGGAGGAGCAAAAACAGAAAGGCCGACTTTGGGATTCTTCTCGAAGGAGGCCTTTCTATGTTTTGCGCTACCTTTTTTAGTTTATGGGTTTACAAAGTAAGGGGCCTTACAAGTAAGCAGATTTACTATACTGATGAACTCCAATTTCGGAGTAACGATCATTTTCTTTTACCCCGAAAATATCACATATTTCCGGTTTCAACGGTTTCGTTACAGATCGGCCCCTTCGTCTCGTCGAATTTGTTTGACATCAATCGTGTTAGAATTAGAAAGACCGGTGCTTGAAATGAGTGGGCGAAGAGGGTTTGTCAGAGGTCGACCCGCACGCCTGCAGAAACTCGCGCCGCAAAGACCTCGGTGTCGGCGCCAGTCTCGCGCAGGTGAAGATGGCACAAGTTTGGGAGTCCATCGCCGGTTGCGAGAGCACGTAGGCTGTCCGAGGGGTGGTGAACACCATCGAATCCGAGCGCGATCACGCCAAGGTCGGAGCGTGCGATTGTGGCGGCCGCCTCGGCGTCGAGCTCGCCCTCATGCACAATCAAGTAGCGCAATTGTGGGAGCCGCTCAGCGGTCAAAGTTCCTGCCTGCAACGCGGTAACGGGCTCAGCGCGGTTCGGTGGCCAGTAGCCGAGGTTAAGTTCAACAGTCACCAGGTTTGGGAACGATTGGTCGGTGGCGAAACCCAACCAATAGGCGGCGAAGTCGATCTGAATCGACGTGAGGTTTTGCGTCGCCTCTACAAGTGGCACCACTCCTTCTGACGTCACAATGCTATTTTCAGGACATGACAGGCGAAGGGCCTCCAACACGGGTAATTCGCCTAACCAGGCTGACAACGCAGCACAGGGCTCGGTCATCAAGCGTTTCCAACGTGATATCCACCACGCGCAAAGCGTGTCCTGGGAGCTTTGTCAATGCCTCGAACAAGGCCTCGTTGTCTACGAGTTCCTCGATATCGGCCAAACATTTCCTACCGATCAAGGCTTCTAACTCCTCCGGGGTCAACGATCCTTTCAGACTAAAATGACGTAGACGAGCGGCGGACTTCGCTTTGATCATTGGGGTAAGATCGTAGTCATGACCACTGTGCAAACGTAGTTTTGTTAGTGTTTTGGGGAGGGATACGGCCTTGCTATTAAATCGAATACCCAAGAAAGCGCCGTCGAGACTCTCCAATTTGGGAAAGCGTGTGGGCAACATCTTGGCGAACAAAGTCAACGCGTCGTTACTCATTCCAAGTTGTAGATGACGCAGCCCTGCAAAGGCGCCTTTCTTCGTAAGGCGGCTCATCGCCGTCTTTCCTACAACGCCCTGCAATTCCAAAGACGTGAGCTTAGTCAGGCCGGAGTCCAACGTGTATGCAAGCCGTTTGTCGTAGGTTTCGTATTCATTCCAAAGGGAGAGGGTGTGCAGTTTGCGAACAGCGGCGACACGGGCGAGCTCAGTAACGTCATGCTCGTTGATACAGACTCGCAGACTTCGAAGTTTGCGTTGTGCCTTGAACAAGGGCTTAACTTGATCGGTCGTGAGCTCGGCATCACTGTGGATGTGGGTCAGCTTTGGTAGCGCGTAATCCGTCAAGGTCTCGAAGTCGCTGACTTGCAAGGTCGAAATCTTAGCCAACACGTCGGAATCCGAGATTACGACGGTGTGCCTGGAATAGTGCGTACGAGCGGCCACGCGTTTGGTGGCTCGCCTTTGTTTGCGGCCGCAAACCAATCGTGCGGAGCTTCCCGCACAAGATCGTCGATCGTAGCCAGCGCTGTTTCAAGTGCCTTGATCGTTTTGGGGGTCAGTGTGAGATGGTTGGCTCCCGCTGAAACCGCCTGCCACTCCATTTTCGCCAGCGAGGTGGGTTCGGGGCGGGATTGGCGTACCTCGATAGGGCCTCCACGGATGCCCAGCAGGATTGGATCTTGTAGATAGACAACCGGGCGGGTGGCCTGGAGCAAGGTCTGCAATGAGGGGGTGTTCTTGAGCATCTATTCGGTTCATTTACAAAATTAAAACGATCTATGCTTTGTGGCGGTGTACAAAATCTGCCTCATTTGTCCGTGATGGCAAAACCTTTTGCCGTCTACCAAAAGCACGCATTCTGGTCTTTCAACCCAAGGCGATAAACTACCGAACGGTAGTCTATAGTCAACCCTTTGGCGAAATATTTGAAATTATGAAAAGAGGATGTTAGATCAATACAATCTAAAACGAGATCTCCATGCGCCAGTCTGTACTTCTATGCATTAGCTTCATTTTTGTCTTATTGTCTTCTTGTACCGATACGGTGGGAAGCGGTAACGACTGCCCTGCAAACGAAAAAGAGAATCCCATCACAGGCACCTGCGAGCCGATCGTGAGAGATAGAAACAACAAGCCTCAACCCAATAACAACGCCAATAACGGCGGCCAGTCCACCAATACAACGGCGAACAATGGAACGACCGGAACGACGACAGGAAGCACGATTTCTGAGTCTTGCCAGGACTGTCCCGTTCAAATCAATCCTGGTCGCATTGTCTTCAGTTATACGCCAGTTCTGGAATCAAAAAACAACAATATTACGCTCAAGAGTAACGTTGATAGTATTATTAAAGTGACCGCCGTCGAGTTTGAAAATGCAACGCCGGACGAATTCTCGATCGTGGGGATTAATGTGGGCGATACGATTTCCGGATTGGGCGTGGTTTCGGGGAATGTTCAGTTTACGCCCAAAGATCAGACCGACGATGACGTGATCCTTAAGATTTCTTTTGAAGGCATTAGCGAGCCCGCGACGCTCATTCTTAAAAGCCGCATTATGGGCACCGACCTTTGTTCTGAGAACTGCCCACGTATTCAAGTATCGCCTAGCCATGTCGCCCTATCCTTCCAACCTATGTCGCCCAATATCGAGCAGACCATTGTTGTTGGAAGTGTTGGCCAAGCCAATATCGTAATTCATGAAATTCTATTGGTTCAACAAGGTGCCGCATTTTCTCTTTCCCACGATCAGCTTCCGATGACCTTGCGGCCGAGCGAGACGCGAAACTTAGATCTCACCTTTGATACCTCATCAGGTGGAGGCCCGACCGGAGAAATTTTGATTCGAAGCAATGATCCCTTCACACCCGAAATCAAAATCCCCCTTAGCGCGACAACCAAAGGTGGATCCGAAGATCCATGTATTGACGTTACACCAGTCACGCTCAATTTCGGCTCGCTACAGCGCGGCCAAACCCAGGTTCGAAATTTCGCGATTACAAATTGCGGCATCGGTCCCTTGAATGTAACCGGTATTGAGCGAGGTCGCTTTTTTGGAATTCCTACAAGTTCGGCCTATCAGCTCACAGGCTGGACCGGTGGAATTGTTCCTGCCAACCAAACACAATTGGTTGAAATGACCTACTCGCCGGGGCGAGCGGGACGCGATAATGGTAGCTTTAATGTCCGGTCTGATGCGACGGCCTCTCCCTCGGTTCGCGTTAGTGTGCGCGCGATTTCTGAGACTCCACCCATCGCTGACCAAGACATTCACATTAAAGTTGAGTGGAATTCCGATGACACAGATGTCGATACCCATGTTTTACTTTTGCCAGGAAATCAAGCCCCAGGTGTTCAAGGCCTGTGGTGCGATAACGATTGTTACTTCCAACATCCTGAACGCGATTGGGGCGTACCCGGGGACTGGCAAGATGATCCCTTTTTGGATTTAGATGATGTGGATGGATTCGGACCAGAAAACGTAAATATCGCAAAGGGAATCAACGGTAAGAAATATCGTGTCGTTCTCCACTATTATGACGATAGCCATGAAGAATCCGGCTCATCTTCATCTGATGTAACGGTAAGTCTTTACCATCGCGGTATGCTTCAGCAGACTTGGGGCCCTCTTCATCTTGAGCGAACAAGCGACACCCGAGATGTGTTTGAAATCGCGTGGCCATCACGCACGATTACGACCCTGAGCGGCGGAATCTACCGCGCGTCTCGTTCGTGCAGTCCTTAAGCACTTCGGTTTAAAAAACGAAACTTCTCAGCGCTATCGCGCGTCAAAAAATTTTCACTATCCCACGCTCCACCTGCCAAGATCGACGTCATTCGCGTCACGATAGAGGCCGGTTTTTGGGCATCGCTATGGAGCAAAGATCCCAACGTGCCATCATACCAGGTTTCAACACAGCCTGAAAAAACATTGATGCCTTCTAAAAGTGGTGCGTCGTATTCCTTTTCCCAGTCAAACCCGGTTGAAGAAAACATGGCCTGAATACCCTTTGCGGATCGAATTGCAGATTCAGTTGCCAGAGCGATACCGCTGGAAAGTACGGGATCTAAAAAACCTAGACTATTACCAACCAAACAATAGCCTTCCCCGGAGGGTTTAATAATCGCCTTTTTAAACCCAAAAGCGGATTTTGGCGGACGCGCAAACTCAACATCCGAAAAGCGTTCTCTGGTCGGTGAAAAAAGCGCTAGCAGACGTCGATAGGCAGCTTCATCATTTTCACCCTCTTCATGAATATTGGATTTTAAGTCGATAAATCCAACCGAGGCCAGTTCGTTGGTGATTGGAATTATCCAGCCCCAAGTTTGACTTTCGTTGGTCAGAACCCAGGTCGCTAGACCATCAAAACCATCGGGTCGTCGTGCATCCTTGAGGTGCGCAAAAATCGCCCCTCGGGGATCCTCAGCTTGAACTTTTTGCTGGGCTTTTTCTTTTGCATCGACGAGAAGCGCTTTTCCTGACGCATCGACAACCCAATCCACCTTTACCGATCTTTTCGTGTCGCCTTCCACGAGATCAAGGGTCCACATCCCGCCCTGGAGGTGCCCCTTTTCGAGGCATGTGTTCCAAAGAATTTCAATGCCTTGTGCTTCAACTTCTTCGCTTAATGCAAAATCAAACGCCGAACGTGGCATACTAAAAGCGTGGTCAAAATCCAAATTCATGGTATCCGAAAAATGAATTCGAGTTTTCTTTAGGCCGTTATGAAAAACACCCCCCGGTTTTTTTATAAAATGCATTTTTTCCACGGCGCCTAAAAGTCCAGCCTCTTTGAAGTGGTCAAGCGAGACCGGCAACAAAGATTCACCCACTGCGAACCTAGGAAAGGTTGTTCTTTCGATAATAAAACTTTTGATGCCAAGTTTGTTTAACATCGCCGCACAGGTCGTACCGCCGGGGCCGGCTCCAATAATCGCTACCAAAGGTGTATCTTCTTTCATTCTTCTCCCTCTCCGCATTGGGTGGTTTGAATTAGGAACTGATAGGCTCGCCTAGAATCGACAATCGAAATCCGCGATGGACATGTCTTTCCCTCCTTCCATTCGTAGCGAACAATCGTATCTTTCCTTACTATATTCCTCGTAATTATTTTCCCCTTATCCCAAAAATCTTCGATGGGGCCAATTTCGCTTTGATGGATTTGTTTGCCCTCAAGCTCCCCTACCATCGGCGTCAATACCAAGGTTGCGCTAATGACCTGCATCACCAAACGCAAATCAAAAGGTATCTTGTCCGCATAACGCCCCGACACTTTCCCGTGCGTGCCCTCCTGCTCAAGAATCACAATGGGCCGGCCCGAGGGGTCCAAAAAAACAGTCGTTAGAAGCGAACCGTCGTATTGCACAACCGCGTCAAGTTCACGCGTTTCTTTGGCGATAATGGTGATGTTTTGGCGCGTAAAAAAAGGTTCAATGTCGTCGGAAATTCGAACCAACTTTGGCGCGGGGCTATCTTTCTTTTGGGTGGTGCACGCGGACGGTAAAGCGAACGTGACGACTAAAAGAAGGTAAACTCTACATCTTTTCATTCTTCTGCCTTTTTATAGCGCGTTAAGATCCAGTCGAAACTCGGTAACAATATAATCGCAAAACTCACACCGCTTGCGATCGTGATCCCAAATGCAAAAAGTATGGGATGGGTGGATAAAATCAAGGCACCGAAGGAAAACATTGTTGACGTGTAGGCCATGGTAATGCTTAGCGAAAGGGCACCTATTTCGTCTTGGTGGGCGACCAACATTACGCCATAGTCGGCTCCGATTGCGATGACGAGAATGAGTGCCAAACCGTGAATCGGACCTATTGAGATACCCAGCAGACTTAACATTCCAAGCGTTGCCAAACATCCTAGAATAGGCGGACCTAGGGCGACAAAGACCGCCCATTTTTCGCGGAAAGAAATTGCGCTAATCAGAGTGATTAGTATCAAACCGAGGCCAATCGCGTAGATGATTTCTTGACCGAGAATCTGCCAGGCTTCATTTAAGGTTTCACGTTGTTGGAACCAAAAAACGCCATCCAGGCCGTTTATTTTTTCCTGTAATTTCTCCTTATTCTTCACCTTTCCAAGATAGGTGAAGAGGAGCTCTCCTTTTTTATCTGGATCAAAAAGATCGGCCAACCCCTGAAGATCGCTCTTTCGAATATCAGAGAGTTCTAAGAAATCCTCCGGTATTGGAAACCCGACTTGCATCGGTTCTAACATCGCTGCCTCGACACCTTTTTCGTCGAAACTTTTCCGCATCTGGGCTATCAATTGAGCACGATTTTTAACGAAAAAATCTCGATTCATTTTCTGTTTTTTCTTGGACCAAATCACGTGATGTAGACTTGAATAGTCTTCCAAGAGATCCTCTTCAACGGCTTGGTCTAAAACGGCAGCTAAAGCATCGTTACGGATCAAGGCCTGCTCAACGCTATCCTTTCCTGGCTTCTTCGGTGCACGTACAAGAACAATAGCGCCGCTCTGAGAACCAGATACTTTTTGACGAACTTCCCTTTCTTCTGTTTTGATTTTTGGTGTCGGATTTCGGATCGCATCAAGATTTTTTTCCAACGCAAAGGAAGGAAGACCCACGACAATAAGCACGAAAACGGGGAGCGTTAGAAGCATTCCCAGAAGAGGCCTGGACCGTAATTGTTCGACCACTTTCGCGGTTTTCGCGGTCGCCTTAAGATGACGCGCACGTTGAGGACCTTGAGTGATTGTTTGAGAAATCGCCCATGTTGCAAGCACACTTCCCAACACACCGACAGATGCAAAAAGTCCAATCTGATGAAGGGCGGAAACGGATGAGGAAAACAACACGATGAAACCACCGATGGTGGTCAGGGCGCCCACGCGAATGGCGGGCCATACTTTATGACTCGATTCGTGGGGATGGTTCAAATAATGAATTGCATAATCCACGCACACGCCGATCAAAGATGCGCCAAATGCTAGCGCAATTAAATGCACTTCTCCGAATACCAAAGACGTGACCGCGAAGGCCAATCCCCCCCCAAAGGCGATCGATAAAAGAGGCAACAACACAAAACCTATGCGTCCAAAAACGACACCAAAAATGAGCAGCAATCCCAAAAAACCAATAAACGTTATGCGCTGAATATCGCGTTTTATGATCGTCGAAATGGCGAGGGTATAAGGATAGGCTGCGGCCACAGAGAGCGTCGAGTCGACGTTTTTTGACGCCTCAAAGCGGCCCTTGATTAGGGCATCAACGGCCTTTGCGTTGTTGGCATCAAAGGCGGAATGCTTGAGTTCGACAAAGATCACCGACGCATCACTTTTTGTCCTATAGCGACCATCAACGATCTCAAGTTCGGGACCCAAAAGAGAATTAAGACGATCTAAAATGCCGACGTAAGCGAGCAAAGGATCTTTGGGTCCCAAACGTTGCATCATCGTCCCATAACGTCCTCCAAGGCTTGCGATAAAACGCGTCGCGGCGCTATCCATTCCTTCTTTGGTCTTGAGCTTTTCCAAGTCCGCAAAAGAATCGGCGATGAAGTCATAACGTCGTGGAAAATACAAACCATGAATCGATTTAGGACGTTGAGGCGGACGATTTCGAACGGACAAAAAGAGGTCTGACTTGCCAAGGGATTTTGCAATTTCATCGGAAATCGACCCATGTTCTTTTCCACCAATCAGAAGAATCGCGTGTTGTGAGAGTCCCGATTTTGCCAATTCTTTGGCCGCAATGGAAGACTCAGAATCGACCGGTAAGAACTGCGTTATGTCGGCGGGGAAGGTTGGCTTTCGGAAGAAGAATACCACGACAAGCAGCGCGATGAGCGCAAAAATGCCGACAAAAAGTACACCGAAATTTGTCCTCTCTTTCAAGGCTTAAAAAGACGGTTTTCTTTTTTACTGAGGTCCGTTTGGATATCGATGCTCTTGAATATAATTTCTCTTTTTACACCGTCAGATTCGATCAAACTCAGATCCAAAATCACATCTTTTTTTCCATGAATGATACACTGTTTAAAGATGGATTTTTCTTTTCGACTTTTCAAAACCACCGCCCAGTTTTCCCCCTCTCCTTCTACACTAACGAGATATCGTTCTTCCAAGGATGCTGAATTCGCTTGGGTCAAATCGCGAAGTAAAGTCATCGCACCAATGATGTCTGGAGCGCTTGATTTTTCGATACGCATCGTCCCCGATTTATCGGTGACAACAATCGCGTCGCCAGAAAACAAGGTAAGGGATTGGGTCGGTGAGAGAATTTCGCGAATAAATTTTCCGCTGGGATGGATGACAAATTGTCCTTGGGAAACCAAGGCGCGTTTTAGAAAAGGGACCTTCACCTTCTCCGTAAAAAGAACACGAATCGTCGAATCAGAATGCAAAGTTTTTAAAAGTTCCGCTGCCGACCTTTTCTTCTCTTGGGCACCTACTGAAAATGAGAAACTAAACACAAGAAAAATGAGGTAACTTATCAATTTATTCATCGTGTTATCCTTTCCAATATCTCATCCGGAATCTGCGTTAGAAAATCCAACTCTGGGGTCACACAAACCATCTGCGTACGACCACGTGCTATAATTTTTTCAGAATGTGCGTTCTCGATGACATAGCCCACATCGATACGATGGGATAGGTCGACAAAAAAAGCGCTCACCTTCAAGTCGTCTCCGTAACGTGCGGCGGACACATGGCGGCACTTACTTTCAGAGACAACCAGTCCAAAACCTAAAGCGATAATTTCATCTACGTCCAGATCATGCATACGCATTAATGCCGTTCGAGCGAGTTCAAAATATTTAAAATAATGACCATGCCAAACAATATTTACGCGATCGACGTCATGGAAAGGGACCTTTAATTCCACACACGATTTTTTTTTAGATACCTTCAAGAAGACCTCGTAATTGATATACCAAGTTACTATCTAGCCGTTTAAGAAGAGAGACGATATCGATATCAAAACGCCGGTCTTCCTCTGCGAGCGCGATTTCCTCGCGAATGATATCACGGAATTTTTTGGAAGCTGCCACCGTTTCGCTCCCACTTCTCAAGTCAACCGCCTGACTCAGCGCGATTGTTAGGATCGCAAGAATCTGCTCGCTAAGCGTTAAAATGCGTAGGGCATCTCGTGACGCAATAGTACCCATGCTTACTTTATCTTGGTTATGACTTTCCGTGCTACGACTAAAAGAAGTTGCTGGCATGGTGAGCTTTAGCGCCTCAGCGGCGAGGGCAGACGTACTTATTGACATCGCTTTGAAACCATGTCGAGCATCGCCAGCACTACGTTCCAGCCCAGGTTTAACAAGATTTCGCGGTAAGAGTTCGCCGTCGGCCATCGTCGGCCCACATAATAATTGCATCTGCCGATCGAGCAGATCTGCAACATTGGCCACTCCAATTTTAAGCATATCCATCGCCATTCCAATATGGCCGCCGTAGAAATTTCCACCGTGAAGCACGTCTCCATTCTCGGGATCAAAAAGAGGATTGTCGCTACACCCATTGAGTTCGGTTTCAACCCAAGGTGTCAATGCATCGATACTATCTTCCAGCACGCCGATGACATGGGGCGCGCAACGAATTGAATATACGCTTTGAAGTTTTTTCGGATTTTTATGAGTTTGGGGATTGTATTCCAACCAATCCGCCATTCTTTTGGCAACACGCATTTGACCCGGGTGAGGTTTACTTTCGTGAATGCGTTTATCAAAATGACCGGCGTTGCCTTCACAAACATCGCACAAAGCGGCCGATAAATAACTCGATATTTCAGAGAATTGCGTCGCCCGATTCATCGCCAAGGCCGCCAGCGCTGTCATCACGCTCGTCCCATTCATGATCGCAAGACTTTCTTTGGGGCCAATAGAAAGGCCCTCGATTCCGAACTCTGCAAAGACCTCAGACGTGGGACGGGTCTTTCCCTGCCACAACACTTCTCGCTCTCCGGTGAGAACGGCCGCCACATAGGAGAGCGGCGTCAAATCACCGCTGGCACCGACCGAGCCCTCAGCAGGAATGGCTGGGAGTACATCGTTTTCCAAAAGCCATTGCAATTTTTCTAGCAGCTCCCACCGCACCGCCGAACGTCCAAAACACAGGGATTGTAAACGTGCGGCAACGATGGCTCGGGATTCTTCAACGCTAAAAATACGGCCCGTGCCGCATCCGTGAAATCGAATCAGATTTCTTGCAAGCGTGCGTGCCTGGCTTGATCCAATCACCATCTCAATATTTTCGCCAAAGCCGGTCGTCACACCATAAATGGGCGTGTTCTTTTCGACCAATATTTCAAAACGTTTTCGGGCTTCCTCGATTTGTTGGCGATAGAGAGGGTCTGGATTTAGCCTGGTCCGACGACGTTTATAAGCGATATCAACGAGATCATCAATCTCCAAAGCATCAGATCCAAATACGACAAAACTCATTGTATGCTCACTTCACTCAGTCTTGCCCGCGACTTTGCGCGGGCTTCAAGGCGGTTTGGCCCTTATCCAAGGGGGCTTCCAGTTTGACGTTCGAAGGCTCCCAAAAATCAAAAAAATTGAACCAATTATCGGGTGCCATCTTACAATAGACTTCTAGTCTATCTGCATAGGCTTGGGCAAGCTCCTTCAGCGCTTCATTTTTCGCCTCACCTTTAGGCAGAATAACGCGTTCGGAAAAAGGTTCGCAGTGCAGATCGTAACGGTTTCCTCCACGATAGAGCCCGAAGACCAAATAGACGGGGCATTTGAGTAGCGAGGCGAGTACGAAACCGCCGGTTGAAAACGCGGCTTTTTGCCCTAAGAATTCAACCTCAACAGATTGTGAGCCAGGTAGGACGCGATCGATGAGAATGGCTCCCATTTCCCCCTTTTCTATTCTTTTTCGCACCCTCAAAATCGCCGAAATTCGATCTTGGGAAATGTCGATTACCCGAAAAGATTTTCTTCCGAACTTTTCTAAAACCCCATTAATCACGCGCGAATTTTCATTGTAGACAATCGCATTGATACGCAAATTCTTGGAGCTTCCAGCACCACTCATCGCTGCAAAGGAGCCAAGATGGGCACCAAGAAGAAGTCCCCCCTTTTTTTCTTCGGCGAGGGCCTGAAGATAGTCATGACCATGGGTTTTAAAGGAAAATTTCTCGGTCCGTCCCAGAGAAAAAAACACTCTATCGAGTGCGACTTCGGCGAAGCGCAAAATATTGATAAACACTTCTTTTTTTGTCGCGTCTCGGCCGCGAATTTTCCTCTGAAATTTCTGGGAGGCGCGTCGTGTTCGACGACTTGTTAAATAATAATAGGCACTTACCGGCCACAAGATCAAACGAGGTAGCCAGCGTCCAAAAACGGTCGCACTCCAGAGAAGAAAAGAGATGCCCAAGACGGTTCCGCTTTCGGGAATGCGTGTCCAGTTTTCAGATTTTGCGGGCAACTGATCCATCTTTACCTTTTCTTCGAGGACTTGAGCGCCCACGGAATCGCGGAAAGAACAAGTTTGACATGGGTACGGGTGATCGCAAAATTATCCTCCCACATCCTGAAATGGGAAATCCCGCCCTCCTCTTCCGTGAGGTATCGAACGGGCACGGGAACATTGATCACCGGCACACCTAAGCGCACAATTTTGACGGCAATTTCGATGTCAAATTCCATGTAATTTCCCTTCGCCGCTGCTTCAATCGCGGCGTCCACTGGATAGATTCGAAACCCGCACATTGGATCTGTGATCGCAAACCCAAGGGTTTCAACGTGGGTCCAGAAGATTGTAATTTTACGCGCCCAGAGCCGAAGTTTAGGGGCGCTATCGTCGAAAAGCGGATGGCCAAGAAGAAGCGAATCCGGGGCTTTTTTCGAAATCTCCATGAAGGTAGGAATCAAATCGAGATCGTGTTGGCCGTCGGCGTCAATTTGAAGCGCGTGTGTGAACCCCGCGTCTTGGGCCGCCTGAAAGCCGCTTTTCACCGCCGCACCTTTGCCACCATTTTGAGAGCGATGGACGGCCCTAAACCCTTCTTTTTCGAGCGCTATTATTTCGGCCGTGGTTTCCTCATTACTTCCATCGTTAACGATAATAATATCATCGATTTTTTGCCGAACGCGTCCGGCCACTGTTCGAATGGTGGACGAATTATTATAGCACGGAATAATGCAACACAATCTATAAGTCGACTTAGTCATGGTGAATGAAAGCTCCGCTTGTACAAATATGGCGTGAGCCATCCTGGGGCTGAGGATCGAAAATAATGGTAAACTTAACATCTTTGTCTAGACGGTCCAACACAATCTCAATCCTGGAATTTGGTGTAATGGGCGATTTAAATTTAAGGGCGCGTAGGGCTTTGGGTGCCGATAGGTCTGGCCAACAGGCTTGAATTTCTTTCCTTATAATACTCAGCTGCGCCACGCCAGGTAGGATCGGAAAACCGTCAAAATGTCCTTCAAAATAGACGCACTCTTGTGGAATAGAAATTTTCACTGAAAGCGAATTTTTGTCCATCCTACGTTCAAGGATATCGACATCTTGTTTGGCATCCTGAATAATTTTCATAAGATCCTTTCTTGAAATTTTCCCCAGGGCCGTACGAGGTAGAGCGTTCACGATATGAATTTTGGGTAGGATAGATTTTTCAAAACCTACCAAAAGATGTGCCCTTACTTGGTCAGATTTAGTATCATCGCCTACTACTACAAGTGCGTGTAAACGACTTCCATCAACGAGCGCAATCGCGGCGTCGACCACTTTATCGTGTTGAATAAGATGTGCTTTGAGGGCATCTTTGGAAATACGTTTCCCACCAATTTTTAGGATATCATCGGCGCGTCCTAGATGGGTAAATCCTTGACCATCGATTGAAATCTGAATTCTGTCTTGGGTCTTGAAATAGGCCTCTGAATGTTCCACAAAAGGAGAGCGCACCTCCATCAAGCCTTGTTCGTCGGTACGAATGGTCACCGGAGGAAATGGAATCCACTCAGGTCCCGCCGCACCTGTTCTTCTGGAGGCAATGCCACCCGTTTCTGTTGAACCAAAAATTTCGACGATAGACATTCCCAAACCTTCCAGACGCGTACGCGTACTTTCCGGCAAGGGGGCGCCGGACGAAAACACACGAATATCGGGGGTCAGTGAGGAGGAAAGATTGCGGAGCTGAAAGGGCGTACTTACAAAAAAGTCTACATCGAATTCCATCGCAAGCTGACCAATCGAATCTCCGTGAAGGGGACGTTGTAGCACGAGCTCACATCCACTAATCGTGGGAATCATCACCGAAAAAAGAAAGCCAAAAAGATGGTGGGCGGGTACGCCGCTCATCAAAACCATATCTTTTTTTATGGAAAAATAATCCACCAAAAATCGCGCTTCTCCGAACAATTGGCGAGCGGATTTCCTCAAGCATATGGGATTCCCGCTCGACCCTGAGGTGTGGAATTCTGCAATTATAAGATCTGCTGAGGGTTCCAAATCAAAAAGAGAAAGACGATCGACTCGCCTTTTATTTCCTCTGGCCTCTTCTATTCCTTTATCGGAAATAACGACAAGAGGCCTCGTTTTCATAAGGGTATCAACGCCGCCCTGGGCAAAAACAATGCATCTTTTTTCGGCCCAACTTGCCCAAGCAATGCAAGCAATCGAAAGTGTTGTATCGCTCTCGATATAAACATCACCTTCTTGTCCTCCGATCAATTCACGTAAATAGGCAACGTCATCCAAGAAGGATGAATCCGCATTTTGTAGACCAATCTGAATCATGTCTCTCCCTCAGGTATCTGTTTTTTTGGAAGAATACCTTTTAAAAACGTGTCGTAAAAATGAGATGAAAACTCCCGGAAACGATAACGTCGAACGAGAAATTCGGACGCAAAAAGCACGCCCATCATCACGTAGCTTAGTAAGCCAGTATACAATGCCCACCAAGACAAAGGTGCCCAACAGAGCGCAAAAGAAACCAGCGCGTTACCCAAAAAGAAGGCACACCAAAGAAGGGTGAACTGACGACAATGCTTTTTTTGGTTCTTTGATAGATCTGGGTTGTACATCGACGCAAAACGCTCGATCATTGGAAGCGTCCATAAGGTTGCCCCGAATACGAAAAAAAGCGATACATTTATCATCGAGGGCATCAGCCGTAGCGCAAATTCGGAATCGAGCGCAATGGCAATACCCATCGGTGTGGCGATCGAAATTGCCAATGCAATAAAAGGACCCCAAAACACTTTTTTACTAAACACGCCTACGATAATGCGCAAGCCTAAAAGCGAGCCGAGTACCATCGCGACTTCTTTCACAGAAAAATAGGACAGGCCCGCGTACACCAACACGGGGTACACCACGGCCGTGATTGCAAGGAGAACGCTCAGCACGGTTTTCAAATTTTTCGAAAGATGAGCGATGTGTTCACCCCTCCAAAAGCAAAATTATTATTCATAACAATGTCAACCTTTGCTCCAGGATCGCTCGCCAAATCACCAGACGCGCGTACATAATTTAGCTTTGCGCACTCGGGATCTAGCGTATCCAGATTCGAATTCGCTGGAAGAAAATTCTTTTGAAGGGCAACGATACTGACAATCGATTCCAGGGCGCCTGCCGCCCCGAGCGTGTGACCGCTCAGACCTTTGGTCGAACTTATGGGGACCTTTTTACCCAACACCATTTCGCTTGCTTGGCTCTCACACACGTCGCCGATTCGTGTTCCAGTCGCGTGCGCATTCACGTAATCCAATGCATCGTTTTTTAGATGGGCATCGTCCAGCGCGGCTTGCATCGCCGAGGCCATCCCTCTCGGATTTGGATTTGTCATGTGAATACCATCACAAGTGCTACCAAACCCAATCACTTCGCAGTAGATCTTTGCCCCGCGTTTTAGGGCGTGTTCCATGCCTTCGAGAACCAAGGTTGCAGCGCCCTCCCCGACAACCAAACCATCTCTTTTTGTATCGAAAGGACGGGGCGATAACTCCGGCTCTTCGTTGAAATTTGTCGAGGTTGCGCGAAGGAGATCAAAGACACCTGCGTGCGAAAAATGAAGTTCTTCTGCGCCGCCTGCAATCATCATATCTTGCTTGCCAAACTTAATTGCCTCGTAGGCATAACCGACACCTTGAGAGCCACTTGTGCACGCCGAACAGGTTGTAATGACGCGACCACGAATGCCGAAAAAAGTAGCCAAGTTTACCGAACAGGTATGCGACATAAATTTGATGTAATTGGAAGGACGTACGCCAGTGAGTCCTCCCGAGTTTACAACTTTCGTAGAAAAGGTGAGCAATGCCTCCGATGAGCCTTGGGTAGAACCGTAGGAAATACCACATCGGCCGGACACGTAGTCCTCTTTGCTTAAGGCAGAATCTTTGATCGCATCCAATGTCGCACGGAGTGCAAGTTGGCTCACGCGCCCCATCATACGTATTTCTTTTTTTGAAAAATCAAGATTGGAATGCGGTGTCGGCGCAGACAAAAATGTACGCAGTTGTGGGATCTCTTTCCACGATTCCTGTATCCGAATACCACTTGTTTGCGTGCGCAAGGCATCAAAAACCTCGTCGAAAGAATCGCCGATGGGTGAGGTCAATCCAATCCCGGTCACGACAACTCGCCTCGTTTTCACGCCATGCCTCCGTTGACACCAATGACCTGGCCGGTCACATAACTCGCCCCATCGGAACATAGAAAAGCAACAACTTTTGCGACCTCTTCAGGTTTCCCGATTCGACGCATAGGAATATGGGGCAGCACTTTATCGAGTGGCAAGCCTTCGATCATTTCCGTTTCAATGAGTCCCGGTGAAACGGCATTCACGGTAATTCCACGCCGCGCAACTTCTTTTGCCAAGGCTTTGGTCGCCCCGATCAGTCCCGCTTTTGCCGCCGAATAATTCACCTGACCGCGGTTGCCAATTTGTCCAGAAACAGAAGAAAGGGTGATAATGCGTCCCCACCGTTGGCGAACCATCGGCATTAAAATGGGTTTGGTAATATTGTAGAACCCATTCAGCGAGGTCTCAATAACACGGTCCCACGCATCGCCACTCATCGCGGCAAGCAAGGTGTCATCGGCAACGCCGGCATTGTTAATAAGAATAGAAATCGGCGCCTCCTTACCTAAATCTTCGACGGCCTTCGTTGCAAGCTCGCGATCGCAAACATCAAACTTTGCGAGAGAGGCCTCGCCGCCTTTTTCGAGAATGGCCTCTAGAACCGCATGCGCGGCATCGTCGTTGGAACGATAATTGAGAATCACATGGGAGTTTGGAATCTCACTTAACTCTAAAGCGATGGCCGCACCGATACCGCGACTTGCGCCGGTGACAAGAATTCTAGTTTTTTTCAGGGTCATCTAACTCTCCCTCGTATACATTTAAAATACCTTCGGCGAGGCAATCTTTGCCTCGAAAAACCTGACAAGAAAAGGCGGCGATATCGCCGGATCGATGGTCCATCCTAGCCACAATTTCGAGTTCATCATCAATGTTAATCTTTGGAAGATGGAGATCTAATTGCCGACAACTTATCAACATCCCTCGGCGAGGTTTGACGTCGCCGCGATCGGATTCAAGGGCTTGGCGTCTTTTTTCTAAACCTGAAAAAACAGCCACAGCTTGGGCCATCCATTCTAAGGACACCAGCGTTTCCACACCCTGGGCATCGACGTAGCGCTGATTTTCTTTGACTTTAAGTGCGCATTTTATCGAAACATTATCGGCGAAAATAATGCTATCCAGAAGAACGCTTCCGCCGGAATGGGGAATCAAGTCCGCAATATTGAGCTCTTCTACTCGCATATTGCCACCCAAGATTTGCCATTTAACGCGGGACATAAGACATGGTACTCACCGACTTTCGCGGTCTCAAACCAGTCCATCAGATGTTGAATTGGAGCGGCAGGATTGCCATCTAAGAGATCGGGCAATGGAGACTGATAAGGTTGGGAAGACATTTGGAGACTTAGGTTTCTATCCTGACCGGGGGTCAACACAAGCGCCGCAGCGAAGGGCTCAAAGACCGGACCGAATGCGGGGGGCCATGCTTCCTCGGCGATTACGACCATCGTTTCACCGTGTTCGTTGGCCGTCATGATTGCCTCTAAAAGTGCCATAGCACTCAGATCCTCATTGGCGGAAATGGCGTTCAGAAACCCTTTATGTGCGTTCGATACACCGACGGTTGAGGCGGGCGCATGATGGACCGAGCCCGAAAAGCGAATCGGAGAAAGGCCCTCGACCCCATCTTCGGCCATTTGTTCGAGCAGACTAAAAAGAACGGAAATACTTCCCAAACATGACCCGAAAACGATTGGTGTATCGGGCTCAAAACCGCCAACCTCTTCCATCACATGCGCGCAATACTTGGTCAGCGGGGCCGCTCTTCGAACGGCACTTCGGGAGAGAATAGAAATGGGTGGAAGGGCACGTTGAGATTCCCACCATGCGTAAGATCGTGTTGGCCAAATTCCCATCACAGTTTCTCAAAAATAAGAGTGACGTTATTACCACCGAAGGCAAAACTATTGGACGCGATAAACTTTCCAGCAATATCGACGGGGTTGGCGTCTAAAGAAATTTTACTCGCCTCTTCGGCTTTTTTAAAACCGATGGTCCCTGGCAGACGTTGGCGTTTGAGCGACTCAATGGAAATAATCGCGTCCACGGTACCACAGGCGCCAAGGGTATGGCCGGTAAATCCTTTGGTAGAAACGACCGGAATTTCTGTGCCAAAAATGCTTTGAATGGCCGTCGATTCTGCGCGGTCATTTTCAAGGGTTCCGGTTCCGTGCGCGTTCAAGGCAGCCACGTCTTTTGGAGAAAGTTCGGCGTCATCAAGTGCAAATTGCATTGTTCGCGCCGCGCCTTCGCCGTCCGGTGGAGGACGCGTGATATGGTATCCATCGGAGGCGGATCCAAATCCCCTCAACGCGAAACTATCACGTTGCCCCAATCGCTCCCTTTCGAGCAGAAGCGCACCGCCAGCCTCGCCGATGTTGATACCGTCCCGTTCAATATCGAAAGGACGACATCGTTCTTTTGAAAGCAATCCCAGGCCCTCAAAACCTTGGAGGGTGAGATCGCACAGCGTATCCACACCGAGAAGAAGTACCGCGTCCGCGATATTTTGAGAAATAAGACGCCGGGCACTGCCAAAAATTTGCGCGCTCGAACTACACGCAGTGCTAATGGTGTATGCAGGACCGGCCAGATCGAATTGGGTTTGAATCATTGTCGCAATCGCGCCAAAGCCGTGTTTTATAAATGCCGAACCTTGAAGAGCGTTGGGATAATGGCTTTCCGTCCACGCGATACCACCGGTGCTTGTGCCAACCAAAACGGCAACCCGTTCGGCTCCCCATTTTTCGCGTGCCTTTTGAATGGAGGCCGACATCGGAAAAAGCGTCGAGTAGGCAAGTTGGGCCTGGCAGGTTGCATAGGGATGGAGCGTCGTTGGAAGTGGGCGCAGATTTTCAACACGACCGATGTATCGATTTTTTTCTTTACGCAGACCGCTTTTATTTTCGAAAATCGCGTCAAGCGCGGATTGGGTCTGCGCACCTTCGGAGCCCGAGCTCGTCGCGCATAGAAGCGCGTAGTCGGAAATGAAGATCTCCCTCTTCATCTATTCTTTTTCTTTTATTTCTAAAACGACTTTCACGATATCGCCGACGCTCTGAAGTTTCATGAGTTTTTTGTCGGGAATATGCACGCCCAGGGACTCGTGCAGACAGGCCACCAAATCCAATGCATCGAGGGAATCCAAATCGAGATCGGCCACCAATTGGGTTTCGTACTTCAAGTCATCGGTGGGAAACTCAAACATCGCGTGAAGGGTTGATGCGACTTCTTTAAAAATTTTCGTTTCTAGATCGTCTTCGTCACATTGCCTATTAGAACTTTTTTGTTGGATATAGGCGCTAATCGAATGAACGCAGTGGAAATGTTTGGCATTTTCTTCGTCGCCTTCCGTGAATTCTACGCCATATTGTTTTGAAATAGCCATCGCTAATTCTAAAAAGTCTAGGCTATCCAAGCCGTAGGTGTCGACCAAGGATGCGTTTAGATCCATGGTTTCACCGTTTACTTCGGTTAACATCAACTTATCAACGATCAATTTTGCAACATCTCTTTCATCGACTTTCACAAACAGCTCCCGTGTGACTTCTTAAGTTCGTTACGATATTTCTTTTCCCACTCTCTAGCGGATAGACGCGCATCTTGCACTAAATATTCAGGTTTTTCACCCCAAAAAGGGAAGATGAACAACTTTACACTTCCCCGATTCGGATATCCGCGAAAACCCTGCGCTCTTCCTAAGACACGAGGCGTGCATTTCACCATCACGCTCGCTAATGGTGCTTGGGTTTGCTCGGCAATCATAAAAGCGCCGCGCTTAAAGGGCAGAAGTTTATCTGGATCCGATCGGGTTCCTTCAGGAAAAATAATGACCGTCTGCCCCTCATTTACGCGTTCTATGGCTTCCCGAATGATCACCGCGCCTCGACCGATCGAGGATCCACTTCGAATATATCCGCAACACCACGATAAAATACCGAGCAGGGGATTGTAATAATAAAGCGGTTTCACAACGACGGTCCCATGCCCAAGTTGGGATTTTATTAATACAATATCAAGAAGGGTGGGATGATTTGCGATGAGAACGGTACCACTATGGGTTTCCAATTTTCGGGGAACGAGCTCTTCCATATGGAGGGTTCCCGATTCATAAAGTTTGATCAGATCGAGATACCAAAGAAGGAGACTAAAACCTCGTGCGACAATGTGTTGGCAGCGCTGCTGTCCACGGATTCGATTCCAGGTAATGAGGCGAACCAAGGGCAGGGCACACCATCCAAGGATAATCCCACCTGTGTAAAAGATAATAAATCCCAAGATGACGAAGGGAATACGGCGCATAACTATCTGATCAGAAATCGATCCCAAAAGGTTGGCTTGGTTACTATAGCGCATGGGGTACTTCAAGGGAATCTTAGATCTTGGTGAGGATTCTTCGCTTGACCGTCAAATTTTCGAACGATAGATAGATTTCATGAAAACTTTTATACTGCTTATTTTCATCGTTATTTCTAGTTCCTGTGGTGGCAAAAAACCCATCAGCGATCCCATGTTGGGTTCAACAGAGCCCCTGTTCACTATGGTGAACATGCGTTTTGATGAAAATCGAAATTCGATTTCGTCCATCGGTTACCAGAAATTTCGTCTCCTCAGCGTGTGTACGCCTGTCATTCTCAACGCCGTTTTCCAACGTTCCTTTGAGTTTACCTTGAAGGATACGGGACGTCGGATCCATTACGATTTAAACAAACGTACCCAACTTCCGGTTCAGGCCCATCTTAACCGATTGATCGGTCCACAATGTCCAGCCACAGAAAGCCTTTCCGAGAACGATCAACAAGGCATTAAAGAAGGTAAAGCCCTCAACGGCATGACCCGTGAAGGCGTTCTTATTGCCGTTGGTTATCCGCCCGAGCACCGAACTGGCAACTTGGATAACACCACCTGGACTTACTGGAATAGTACCTTTGGAAGCTTTGCCCTTCGGTTTGATAACAACGGCTTAGTGACCGGTGAAAACGTCGCGCCACCAACGAAAGTCGCGGCTAAAACGGTCTACACACTCGTCAACCTCCACGCCAATAAGCGCGGCGAAATTGAATCGATTGGATACCAAAAGCTCGGCATGCTTCCGATCTGCACGCCCGTTGAAATCGTTGAGATGGATTCTGATGAAATCGAATTTATCAATAAAGACAATGGCATTAATTACGTTTTCTCGCTTCACGACACCAACCAAGTTTCCATCGCCAAACATCGCGAACGTATTTTTGGAGAAAACTGCATCGATCAAAGCGCGATGAGCGAGATTGACAAAACCGGAATCGAGCAAGGAAAAGCGATGGTTGGTATGACCAAAGAAGGCGTCGTTGCCGCCCTCGGTTACCCACCCGAGCACGAAACACCTTCCATCCGAGGAAACAAGTGGGTTTATTGGATCGGACGTGTCGATAAATTCGTCGTGAGTTTCAAAAACGATCTCGTCGTGTCGATCAAAGATTAGCGACTAGTCTACTTGCCATCCTGAGGGACATATCCCACAATTTATCCGCTTCTCATTGAACACGATTTTCGGGGAAAAAAAGCGTCTCCGCGTCGTTCTGCGCCAAAACCTAACTAAACAAATTATAAATATTTGTTCGATTTTTGGTACGCATTTTGTATAAGCACTCTCAGGTAGTTTAAACGGTGATTTCATGAACAAAAATTTAGCTTATCTTCTTATTCTCATCTCTTTCTCTTTCGCCTGTGCGGAAGAGATTACGGACACTCCAAATTCTGAGGCCCTCGACGATCCAACATTAATTTCGGTCGATACAATTTTAGATGGATCTCCAGAAAACTCGGAGCTGAGATCTGAGGCCAAGGCCGATGAAATTTTTCCCGTCCGTTCCTCGGAATTGGTCAAAACCCAATCCTCGGTCAAGAGCCAGGGGAGTCGAGGCGTTTGCTCGATTTTTTCAACCGTTGCCTATATGGAGCATCTCTACATCACCGAAGGCACGATTACAGATCCCGATTTTTCTGAGCAATATCTTCAATGGTCGGCCAAATTCGAAGTGGGCGCATTCAAAAAAACCGGGGGCTCAAATGCGAATAGAAACATTGAAGCCATACACCGTTTTGGAATTCCCTCCGAAGACGCGTGGACGTATGAAAGCGCGGGATGGAACACCTCCGACGATCCTGAATGTAAAAGCGACGACAAAGACAAACCCACGCGTTGTTATACCAATGGCACGCCTCCAGAAGAGGCCCTTCAAGCGGCGAAATTTAGTTTGCCTGCAGGTCGATTTATCTCCACGCGCGCGCGAGACATCAAAGCGCGCATTCATACCAAAAAACAAGCCGTCGTTGTTGGACTCACCTTCTTCTATCAGTCCTGGAACCATCGTCGCTCGCCGCTCAAAGTTAACTCCGATTATTGGGATCAAGGGTATGTACTTTATCCAAACGCAGACGATAAAAAACATGGTTTAGAAAAGAAAGCCGGTCACTCCATTCTTATTGTGGGATGGGACGACGAGCTTGAAGTTCCCACGGTCGACAAAGACGGAAATGTAATCAAGGATAGCAATGGCGATCCGATTGTTGAAAAAGGATTTTTCCTCTTTAAGAACAGTTGGGGAACGGGCGGATTTGGGTCCAAGAACGAGAAGGGAGATGGCTACGGTTGGCTCTCAATGAAATACGTTAAAGAGTTTGGACGCGGTCGCATTTCTGATCTTCCTAAACTTGAAGTACCCGACGAAATTTGCGGAGACAACATCGATAATGATCGTAACGGCGATACCGATTGTGATGATGTTGCATGTGAAAATGACTCTACCTGCGTCCAAGAGAACGAAGTCATCGAGGTCGTCAGCAGTGCGCTTTCGATTCCTGATAACGATGCCAAAGGTGCTCAAAGTACCTTCCAGATTGAACTCAATGCAGTCAGCTCGATGGTTCTCGATATTGATATCAAACACTCTTTTGCTGGCGACTTGAGCATCGAGCTCGTCTCACCCGCAGGCGAGGTCATCGAAGTGCTCGCCGCCGATTCCGGAAATGCAACCGACGATCTAGTGCAAAGCCTAATCGTAAAAGATGCTGATAAAATCGCCACCCAAGGTGAATGGACGCTTCGCGTTATCGATCACGCGGCCGTTGATACCGGTGAAGTTCGAAGCGCAAGACTCACCATCACACCGTAGACAGGTTTACTTTTCCAAGTGAACAACCCAAACCAATCCAAACTGATGAACTGATTTTTCCAGGTAACCCGCTGGCGTTCGAGGACCATCTTTATCGCCCCAGGCCTCGACAAGCCAAACGCTATCATGGCTTTCCAAATCGCCCTTTTTCACAAGTTGATCTGGGCGAATAACCTTTAAATATCTTCGGCGAGACATCGCATAACCAGATAGCCAAGACGGAGAAAACACCAAGGCGTCATCTTTCTTCCAATCTTTTTTAATCACTTTTGCAACCTTATTCCACGTCCCTCTACCGGGTATGTGGAGGTAGTGATTCATCTGGATAAGCAAGAAGACCGAAAGAGCCAACGCACCGAGACTATAAAGAATATGAAATCTAAAGCGTCTCAATACATTGCCTTGAGAACATAAAAAAGGTGCGCACCACCAATGGCGGCAAACATAAGATAACTCAGTATTTCACCTTTTTTTCCCTTTTCCACCAGCTTCGAAAACACCAATGTTAGCAAAAGACAGAAGGGAATCATGGCCGGATAAAGATAACGCGTCACGGCCAAAGCCGGATTAAAATTTGAAATCGTATAAGGCGCAAGCGCGACGGCGATCCAAAACAGCGCGAAAAAAAGCAAAGGTTGTTTTCTAAAATTGAAAATAATCCAAGACGCAATCGCGAGAAGTAGAGCGACCAAAATAAGCTTCATAGAAACGCCCAGTTTAGCCGGATAAACGAGCAAAGACGAAAAATCTAAAAAGCGCAATCCTGGATAGATGCCGCTCACTACACCGCCCCATCGCTCGTTCAAACTCCCGTGTTGGAACTTACGTATCGAAATTAAGGCAATCGGAATAATCGCCAAAAAGAAAGGAATGTATTTATAGGAGCGTTGAATAAGATCGCGCTTAGATATCGAAAAAGAAAGCTTTTCTCGCTCGCCAACTTGACCTAAACCAAAGAGCTCCAAGACAATCAAAAGAGGCGGAAGAACGACCGCACTTTCTCTGATAAGCAGACCCACAATGAACATTGCGAGCGCGGAAAAATAGGTAACTTTCTTATTTGTTTTTAAGAAGGCGTAAAAAAACAAAAGTGTCGCAAGAACAAAAACGCTAACCAAGGGATGGGAAAAAGCCGCCGCCGTCCATGTAATCGATTGCTTATGTCCAAGATAGGCAACGAAGGTAAAGCCTCCCAAAAAAGCCAGCGTTTTTCTTTTGCTAAACGTGAGCAATAGAAAATAAATCAACACGCTAGCCAAGGCATGTATGCCAATACTGAACGCGTGAAAGGCCATCGGCGAACGACCAAAGACCTTCACTAATCCAAAATATAAGGCGCTCTGTAATGGCAAATAATAGGTCGACGCAAATGGATTTTTCGTCACTAAAGAGGGATCAAAAATCGTCGTAAAAGTGTTTCGAAGCTCAGTATCGGCAAGCCATTTAAGGTCGTCGAAATTATTGAGGGGTTTGGCTAGGACGGGATAATAAATCACCACAGCGAGCGCGACCAAGATAAGAAGGTGAAAGACAATCACGCCATATCTTCGACTCCAACCCAACTTTTCTTGATTAACATCCACGCTCAAAAACTAACCTTGGAACGCTTTATCGGTTATATCGAGTCCACGATCAATGATTTCAAACGCTTCTTTAAGCTGCTTTTCATTGATGCAAAGAGGTGGGTTACACATAAAGCTCGACCACCGCACAAAGGTGAACAAACCATTATCGAGAAAGAATTTACTGAGTTCAAGCATCACCGGATGTTTGGTATTATAGGCGGCAAGTTTATCACCTTTGGTATTCTTCTGGATGTCTATCATGCCAAATAATCCCAATGCCCGGCCTTCTTTCATAGAAGGATGTTTGGCCTGCAAACGATCCATTTCCGAACGCATCACGTGCTGCATTTTCTCGGCATTTTGCACAAGTTCTTCGTCGATTAAAACATCGATATTGGCCTCCGCTGTCGCCAGCCCAAGACAATGAGAATTATAGGTTAGCCCGCCCCAAAACACATTTCCTTTAAAATATTGGGCGATCGGATCTGAGAGTCCCATCGCTGCAAGAGGTGCGTATGAACTTGTCAGGCCTTTGGCCATCGTGAGAATATCAGGCACAAAACCGTAATGTTCAAAGGCAAACATTTTTCCCGTTCTACCAAAACCACACATCACCTCGTCACAGACCATTAAGATACCATGGCTTTGAAGAAGGGCTTTTAGTTTGGCTAAATAGCCAGCTGGCGGCGGCTGAATGCCGTTCGTTCCGATGACTGTTTCCACAAACATTGCAGCGATCTTATTGGGACCCTCATACATGATGACTTCATCCAGATACTGAAGGTGCTCGCTGACCTGGCGCTCCTCAGAATCGCCGAAACTAAAATCGTAGGGACGAGGATTCATCACGTGAATAAAACCCGGACCGCCAGGCTCGTTTTCGAGACGACGAGGATCGCCGGTCAGTTGCATGCAAGCATTTGTTGCGCCATGGTAGGAACGATAAAAAGATAAAATTTTCTGGCGGCCGGTATATTGACGTGCCGCTTTGATTGCATTTTCGTTGGCCTCGGCGCCGCCCAAACAAAAGAAAAAGGTATTGATATCACCGGGCACCAAGTCGGCTAATTTCTTTCCCATGCGAGCACGGGTTTCGGTGGCCGTGGCAGGAAAAACGTAGAGCAATTCGTCAATTTGCTTTTTCATCGCCTCCAATACCTTGGGATGGGCATGCCCAATATTGACCGACATTAATTGACTATTGAAGTCAATGATTTTACGACCATCTGTGGTATACATGTAAATGCCTTCGCATTTTTCCACCGGCAAAGGATTCACAGAATCCCCAGCGGCCCAGGTATACATGGTATGTTTTTTACAAAGTTCGACTATCTCTTGCGTGTCCATAAGCATCTCCATAAAACAGAACGCTAGAGTTGTAACGAAAGGAATCTAAATTGAAAATATCGACATTGTTTTTGTTCTCATGCTTCGCATTATCGAACTGTTCTAGCTCCAAAGAATCTATAAATCCGACCGATACACTCCAAATCAACGTCGATATGGGCACGACATCGGATGCCAAGGACACCAGCGATGTCACGGACGTGAAAGACCTCGGCGAGGATATCTCATTAGATTTTGATCCGCGGCGCACCTGTTATACCGAAGTTGTATCCCTTGGTGAAGTTGAAGATGACAAGATCAACGAAATTTCGGGTATCGCCATCAGTCGCACCCAAAATGTTATCTGGGTACACAACGACTCAGGTGACGAAGATGGACAATTTTATGCCCTCGACTTTCAAGGAAAATTGGTTGGAACCTTTGTCCTAGAAGGTGCCAAATCCAAAGATTGGGAAGACCTTGGAATTGTTGAATCCGAAGGGAAAACCTATTTATACTTCGCCGATACGGGTGACAACAAGGCGCGATCGGGAACAGGCGGGCGATCCAAAGTGCGTGTATATCGCGTCGAAGAACCCCTCGTCGATCTTAGTGCGAATACCGACGTAGCCCAGATACTACCAGACTATGAAAGATACACCTTTACCTATCCTGAAGGCGCCAGAGATTGCGAATCTCTCCTCGTCGATCCACGCACAATGGACTTGTATCTCCTCGAAAAAAAGAACACCGGGGATGTCCATTTCTTCCGAGCGCCCTCACCTGTTGATGGAACAAATACCGAGCTTGAACAATTGACGAGTATCCCTATCGGAAACGATTCCTACCCCGGAGCTGCCACGACGGCGTCCTCGATTTCAGCCGATGGCCATTGGATAATAGTAAAAACCTATACAAGTGTTCTTCTTTTTCCTTGGTTTGGCGGAGATTTTAGTGCGGCCGTAAGCACCGCCCCGATCGTCCTACCCGTCCCCCGAGAGATTCAAGGTGAATCAATTGATTTCGGTAACATCGGAGAAGGTGAAGGCATTCTCACCATCTCGGAGGGGAAAAATCCCTCGCTCAATTTCATGAAGGATAATTGTAAATGAATAAAGTATTTGATTTTGAACAGGCCGCAATCGGATCGATTGTCGTTGGCCCCTTGCAAACCAATGTCTACGTTATTGGATGTAAAGAAACCAAAGAAGCGGCGATTATTGATGCGGGGGGAAATGCGCCCGGTCTTTTGCAACTCGCAGAAACGCTTGGGTTTAAGATTACAAAAATTTTACAAACCCACGCCCATATTGATCACGTTGCCGCGCTCGGCGAAATCAAAGAAGCCACTGGTATGCCGATTTATTTACATCCCGCCGACCAGCCCCTTTATGACGCCGCGGTCGAACAGGGAAAACGCTTTGGATTTCAGCTTGAACCTTTGCCGCCCGTTGATGAAAGTTTAGAAGACGGTCAGGTCATCGAAATCGGAAATCTAAAAACGCAGGTGTGGTTTCTACCCGGACATAGCCCAGGCAGCGTTGCTTTCTTTTTCGAAGAGTTGAAAGTGGCCTTAAGTGGCGATGTTCTTTTTGCGGGTTCAATCGGACGTGTCGATCTTCCCTTGAGCGATCCCGCGAGTATGAAAACCTCGCTTGAACGCCTAAAGAAAGATATGCCCGATGATACACTCATCCTTTCCGGCCATGGTCCCGAAACGACCATGGAAATGGAGCGCAAACGCAATCCTTTTCTAAATCAAGATTGGTAAATATTTTTACTAAAAAAACAATCCGAGGTCTCGATCCCTTTTTGAATAAATGGCGATGCCTCTTGCTACCCTAAGCCTGGCTGATAGGCTGGCTTGACCTGAAACCTGGCTTATTTATGTGGAAGAATGAAAATCCCTGTTCGATTATTGCTGAATCCAAAACCACCAACGGAAAGGTTATTTCTCCTCAAGGAGAGTTACTTTTTTTAAATGTGGAGGGGACCTTCACCGAAATGGCGACGCAAATGGGAATGCGTTTAAAAGATGAAATTCACCAAGGCACGCTCCCTTTCTTTTCAGAGTATATCGAAAAAACCTTACTCAACTCGCCGATGCGAAAAGTGGCGCGGACGATCAACTGGGCACTTTTTAAAACGATTACCGATCGTCTTCGATCAAATATTACACCGCATTTTACCGAGGCCCTCGACGCCTTTGCCGATGCTGCCGAATTTCCAAAGTCCCAAATGTACAAGGCCGTCCTCGCGCCGGAAACCTTTTTGTGGGTCCTTGGCACCTACTATAAATTTCTGAAACGCCCTCCTGCAAAAGGCCTCGCTGGAATGCCGGTCTATGGTTGTACGAGTGCGATTTCTGTACCGCCTCGCTCACAAACCACATTGCACGCCAGAAATTTTGATTATTTCGGCATGGGCTATTGGGATAAATTCGCGACCCTCACTTTCTATAATCCTGTCGACGGAATGGATTACGTGGGGGTAGGAAGTGCCGGTACCATTGGCGGCGGCGTCACATGTATGAACCGCGCGGGTCTAACTTTTGTCGTGCATCAGCACTTTCCAGACACCTTCGATATGTGCGGTATACCTGTGGGAATCGCTGGCGAACAAGTCGCAAAATATGCGAGAAATATCGACGAGGCCGTAGAAATTTTACGCGATTTTCCGCCCTTCGGAGGTTGGACCTACATCATGTCGGAAGGGGATACAGGGCGTGCTGCTGTTTTCGAAGTTGCGGCGGGTAAGGAATCCTTATCCTGGTTGAATCCAGAAGAAAACGCGCTCGGTTATGCAAATGTGTATTGGGGCGAGAATTTAAAAGATACCGAAATCGATTATTATCCAGAGTACCGTCGCTGTAATTATGCGCGACAAAACCGGGTTGCAACGTGTGTAGGTTCCCCAGGAAACGGAAGGGTTGAAGCAATGGCAACAATTCTTGGCGACGCGGTCGATCCAGAAACGGGGAAAGAACGCATTCTTGGACCGTCCATTTTGACGCCAATGACTGTTGCAAGTGTAGTTTTTGAGCCCGAGCATCGACGTGTCTGGGTGGCGGCAGGAAACGCTCCCACCAGCCGCGGTTGGTTCGTTCCTTTCACGCTTGGAGGCGGTCCGGGTGAGGGAAGACCCGATGTTTCCCAAGCACCTTTTGAAACCTATTCGGGTTGGCGGGAGAAGCCCGAAGGACGTGCCTTCGCACTTTACCAAGAGGCGTTAATTGGCTCTTTGGATGGTATGCCCGCTGAGCGAAAACTCGTTTTGATTGAACACGCGATCGCGCTAGCACCAGACGATCCCGCCCTCCACGTTATTGCGGGTTTGCTTTCCTTAAAACTCGACAATGGTCAACGCGCCGAAGGTTCTTTTCGAAGAGGACGAGAGCGAACTTCACGTTCAGATCGAAAAGCCGAAATCACGCTTTATCTGGCGTGGGCATTAGACCTCCAAAAACAACGTGGTGCGGCCAAGAAACTCTACCAGGAAGTTGTGGACGACAAACACGCCGATGAGGCGAGTACAAAACGCGCAAAACAGGGCAAATGGGTTCGTTTTAAAAAAGAACATGCGAACAATCTTACGCTTGATCTCACCTACGGCGGCGTGCCTTGAGAGCAATAGAATAGAATTGAACGTTCAGCGTGACCTAATTTTCGCGCTTCAAGAACAAGCACCCGAAGTTCAAAATCACATTAATTCGTAATCGAGAGGACCATAAATTGTAGGTAATCAAATTCTGGAAAACCGGGCGGGTAAGGATGGTCGACATCTGGCCCGGAGAAAGAATGAATGTTCACTGGTGATTTTGCCTGCCGAGAGGCCTCGTTTACAATGTCTCGGAAATGCTTTTGATCGATATGACTGCTACATGATGCTAACGCAACGATACCTCCCAAAGGCGCAATTTCGAGTACTTTGGCAAAGAGACGAATGTAGGCTTTTTTACCTTTATTGATATCCTTTCGCCGCTTTACATAACTTGGCGGATCGCAAACGATGACCTCAAAAGGCGATTGACGTCGATAGAATTGCGCCAAATACGCCTCGACATCTTGGGCGATAAATTGGTGCTCATCAAGATTGAGTCCGTTGATCCGAAAGTTTTCTCTGGCCATCTCAATGGCGGGTTTGGCAAGATCGACGGTTGTCGTTTTTGCGCCGCTCGTGGTCGCGGCGACCACCGAAAACCCGCCCGTATATCCAAAAAGATTCAGCATATTCTTCCCCTTCGCCCAAGCGGAAATAGCGCTACGATTGGCGCGTTGGTCTAGGAAAAACCCCGTCTTTTGTCCTTGAATAGGATCGCAGATAAAGCGAACGCCATGCTCTAAAAAGGAGATAGGTTTACTTATTTTTCCGAATACGCATTCGGCTTTTGGTTTTTTATCCCGGTATTTTTCGGAACGACGGATAACGATATTTTTCATCCCGCATCGCTGCAGCAGAAAATCTTGGGTACACGCAATCCATCGTTCAGCGGCGCGGCCGTCCACGCGAATCACGCCTGTTGAATCGTAAATATCGATAACAATACCTGGGATACGATCCCCCTCACCATTACTCAAACGGTAGCCTGTGGTATTTTCATCGAAGTAGCATTCACGCAATTTCTTGGCACTTTCCAAACGTTTCCATAAAAGCGTATCGTCGACAGAAATCCCTTTTCTTAGCGTCCAAAGGCGTAGCGAAAGCGGCGACCCATTCTCATAAGGACCACGTCCGATGAAAAGATCATCATTATCGTAGAGATCGACAATAGTACCGTTCTTTACCTTTTCTTCTAAATGTAGCGCATCTGCGTACACCCAAGGATGACCGCCGAGCAGGCTTTTGGAAATGTTTTGAGTCAGTTTAGCTTTGGGATTCACGTTCGTCCTAAAATAGAGTCGTATTTGGACTTTGGCTTCAAAGTCTTTGCGCTGGCCAAGGGTTTTTAACGCATCAAGGTCGATTCTATTTTTGCAATATCGGCCGACAGTTCTTCACCTTGATCAACAATTTTGCTCATTTTTTTGAAGGCGCTGATCACGCTCGAATGGTCTTTCTTAAAATCTCGTCCCAGTTCAGGAAAGGAGGACTTGGTTAGTTTGCGAGATAGATACATCGCAATTTGACGTGGACGACTGATCGCGCGGGTTCGACCTGCGCCGCGAATATCAGAGGGCTTGATATCGTAATAATTGGCAACGATTTTTATGATCTGCTTTGTGGTGAGCACACGTACACGGTTCAGATTCATCTTCGCCAAGGTGGTCTTCACAAATTCTAAGGTTAGCCGCGTTCCCATCAAACTCGCCTGCGCGCCGAGTCTGATAAGCGTGCCTTCGAGTTCTCGTACGTTCGAGGAAATCGTATTTGCGATGAGCATTGCCACATCGCCGCTCAAGCGAATCCCATCGCGCTCGGCTTTCTTTTCAAGGATCGCAACGCGGGTCTCCATACGTGGCGCTTGAATATCGGCGATCAGGCCCCATGCGAAACGCGATGCCAAACGCTCCTCAATACCAGGCAGTTCTCGAGGCGCTTTATCGGAGGCAATAACGATTTGTTTGCCCGCATTATACAAGGCATTAAAAGTATGGAAAAACTCTTCTTGGGTCGAAACTTTCCCACCAATAAACTGAATATCGTCGATTAGAAGAAGGTCAACGTTATCACGAAAGTGCTGTCTAAAAGCGTGCATTTCGCGCGTTCGAAGTGCGCCGATCATCTGATTGGTGAACTCCTCAGCAGAAAGATAACAGACACGTGTTGAGGGATCGCGTTTGAGTGCCGCGTTTCCTATCGCTTGCAGAAGGTGCGTTTTTCCTAAGCCGGTACCGCCGAAAATAAAAAGAGGATTGTAGATAGGTGTAGACGAGGAGGCCACGGCCGAACAAGCCGCGTGCACGAATTCGCTATTTCCACCCACCACAAAGGCGTCGAAATTATAGCGCGCGCTTAGCCCCGCTTCTTTGGCTTTTTCCAAAACATCGCTTTCTTCAACGGCTCTCAATTCGGTATCCACAAGCGTTAAGGTCGCGCCAGCAATTCTTGATTGCTTCGCCGCATTTGGACGGTTCAAATTGATGACTTGGGACTGGTTTGCAACAACTGGCAACGCTCCACTGACGCTAATCTGTGGACGAATCGGTTCATGAAGGACCGCAAAAAAAGAATGTTCGATGAGGTCTAGATAATTGGTCTCGATCCACGCCTTAAAAAAATCGTCTTCAACCTCCAGATAAGCGACATCGCTTTCAATGGTGGTAAAGATGATATTTTTGAACCAAGATTCAAAAATATGTGAGCTCACTTTTTGAGCGAGATCATCTAGCACAGCTGTCCAAACTTCTGTCATTCACTGTCCGTTAGGCGTAGGTTCAATTGTCGTTACCTCGGTAAGTCGGTGGCGAGGCGTTCGATATTGATAGGCAGAAGCGCGAGAAGGATCAACCGGGTTTTTCGTCATTTTTGCCTAAATTTTAGTTGCCTTTTTTACCACCCTTCTTGGGTGCTTTTGGAAGACCGCCCCCACACTCAGGATCATGTTTTTCCTAAACATTTTTTACATAAATAAGTTTTTTTGAAGAAATATTTTGCACAAATTCTTCGAAAAACCCTTGACGAAGACGATCACGGCACGGTTACAAATCGATCGTCGAATGTGCCAATTTCGCACAGCTGGAAGCACATCAGATCGACCTGATCGGCTTCGCAAAAAGGTGATCAGGTTGAGTCCAAATTCAACTTGCCTTTGAACGATCTACAAGCGATCGTAGGCCCATGAAAGTATACCATTTCACCACTCTGCTCCTCTTCCTGGTTGCCTGCGGCGAATCTTCGTCGAACAACAATGTTGAGATCGTCCCAGCCAAAGGTCTGGTTCGTACAATCGCAAGCGCGCAATGCGAACGCATCTTCTCCTGTTGCAATAACGAAGACCTCAAGATCGTTCTGGCCGGACAGGATGAGCTCACCCAAGCCAGCTGCGAGAAAAACCTCGAAAAACAGCTTAGCGCTTTCTTTGGACCCTCCATTGAATCCGCTCAGAAAAAAGAATGGATCACCCTTAAGGCATCAAAAATAGCATCTTGTGGCGAGGCCATTGGCACCCAGAGTTGTGCAACTATTTCTGATGATAGCACGCAAATTCAACGCTTTGAGGCCTGCAGAGATGCCGTGGTAGCCAAACAGGAAAGCTCGGGATTTTGCGAAAATAATTTCGAATGTAAATCCTCCTTTTGTGTTTCTGGAAGCGAGGCGGGAAGTTGTAAGACCATCCCTGGCGCCGGTTCTGCCTGTGAATCTGGAACTTGCGGACGAGGTTTCTTCTGTGATGAAACCGATTCATGCACGCCTCTTGGCGTCCAAGGCGACGCCTGTCTGAGCAATTCTAATTGTCTTAGCCAGCGATGCAATATTGAAGACGATACCTGTGAACCTGAAGTCGGATTATGTAATGGTTGAGTTTAACGTTGACGACTACGACACCCTGCTTAAAACCTTGGTCGCCCACTTTGAGTCCAATCACGAAAATCTAGGCGCGTATAAAACCCAGGATTCTAAAGCTTGCCATGATTGTCTTTTTACTGAGCACTCCACACATTGTTACGCCTGCACCTATTGCACGACCTGCGAGCATTGTACCCATTGCACCCATTGCCATGATTGTACCGGCGTCTCGTCGAGCTCTTATTGTCGCCATTCAAAATTTTGCTCGGGTTGTTCTTATGTAAGCCAATCCGTGCATTGCCACGATTGCCTTTTTTGTGTGGCTTGTTTCGGATTGGTTAAAAAGGAATTCCATATTCTCAATCAGCCCTATCCCAAAGATGTGTATTTTAAAATTGTCGAAAAGCTTGAGAAAAAGCTGAGAAGAAAACTTAGATAAAAATCTCTATGTGTTATGGGGTTGGAGGTGTTTTAAATACATAGTTGCCCCAACATTGAATCGTTCCATTTGGTCTTACACCGCAACCATAAGGCTTCAAATCATTGCCGTTGGCCTCTCTATTCGGGCTCACGCTAATCTGGGTAAATTTTCCAGCTGGCGACATCATAGTACCACCTTCACACAGAACCTTGCCATTCAATTTAAGACCGCAAATCGCGTCTCCGCCAGCATCGATCTGCTTAAATTTCCCGGATGGTGAGGCGTGGTCTTTGTTGCATGCAATTGTCTTGTCCGCTTTTAGCACGCACGCAAATTTATCACCGAGCGTGATCTGGGTTGCATCAGCAACGGTAAAGAAATCCTCCGCTGGATCTGAAAACCTTACGCCGTTCGAATTAAGTCCGGCGACCACGTCGGTTGTTGCACCCACCGCAACATCCTTAAATTCTGAATTTGCGAAGGGGAAGTCGTCAGTGGCACACTCAATAACTCCAACATTGCTTATTTTACATACCTTTACACCGACCTCGACCTTTTTGGCATCAGATAAACTGACCGTAACGTTCCCCATACTATTGTAACAAGCGACATTTCCGTTCCCATATTTTCCGCAGGTGACCCCATTCTTTCCAGAAGAAATCTGAGTGTACCTATTTTGGTCTGGAAGAGGTTCAAAGGTCGCGCTTCCACCATTTTTTCTCCAACAGGTCACTTTTCCGTCTTGGTATAGTGCACAAACATGGAAAGATCCGGCACTGACTTGCTCAAATCCAATTTTACAATTATCGGTTAAAATTGTGGTACAATCAGCGCTACATTCCAAAGACCCTGCCCTTTTTCTTCCGCTGGTTTGCGTTACACACGTCTGACCCCCAAAATCAGACGCGTCACATTTCTCATCGCCGTTTTTAATATTGTCTTCACATAAGTATGGCGTATTCATATCTCCCGACATATCTGGCGCACCACCCAAATCTTCGAGATAACCAGTATCCTTGGGATCACCCGTATCCTTAGGATCACCCGTATCCTTGGGAATACCCGTATCCTTGGGAATACCCGTATCCTTGGGAATACCCGTATCCCTACTAACAACCGTATCCCCTTTCTTTTTAGTTCCAGAATCGGAACTGAAAAAGAGACACCCAGGTAAGAGCAACGCAACAATGATAAAATACTTCATATAAAGAACCTCGAAAGAAGAGTCTTATTTTTAGCGCAATCTGTACTTATAAACAATTCAATTTCGACTCCACATGTAACGACATTATTTCCAGATGAAATCTGCGTATAAGATTTTGTGGCGTAGGGTGCTGCGTCGAATGGATTAAATGTGATTTGGTAGCCACTAACAAATCTCCAACAAATAACCTTTCCAATTTCTTTAAGACCACAAACGTGAAGAGGACCTCCTCGCCGTACCCCCTCTTGAAATCTTAATCCAACATCTCATGATTTCCGCTCCCATTTCAAAGGAGAAAAAATGGAAACGAAGATCGTAGCGATTCAAGAAAAAATAAAAACAAGGCCTCGCGGTTTTATTCGCCTGAACTTAAAAAAGAAATTCTAGAAATTTGCGAACAGCTGCATGAGCAAGGTTGGACTCGAAAACAAGTTCAAAATGTGTTGGGCGTTGGATATCAAAGTATCCAGGGTTGGAAAAAGCCGAATGTAAGAATTCGAAAAGTTCAAAGCGCACAGTAGTGTGATCCTTTTCGGTGGGATTCTGATCCCCTCTCCCTCTGGGGAGGGTTAGGGTGGGGGACTTCGTTTTAGCTTGTGGGTTTATTGGCTTCGGCCTTGACCTAGTTAAGTTGTTGAACTTATTGAACCACTTGCTTGTTTGAT